>PJEL010001587.1_pt1 | contig 22465 bp, 15 predicted proteins | sample 1853271 | NCBI WGS metagenome assembly PJEL01 (sample SAMN08108733, study PRJNA415343) | Invertebrate metagenome, whole genome shotgun sequencing project. | host: Globobulimina | place: Sweden: Gullmar Fjord | collected 2015-08
GGATCCAATGGAGCGAGAACGACTTAACAACGTTTTGGTTAATATAAGCCAAGATAAGCTTATTTTACTTTCAACACATATTGTTGAGGACGTTGAAAATCTTTGCAATCACGTTGCCTTGCAGTTTAATGGTGAAATTTTAGTGCATGGAGAAATACCTGAGTTACTAGCGCCGTTAGATGGGTGTGTGTGGGAATCGTCTACTTCACTCGACACACAAACACTAAATGGCGATGATGTTTCAGCTCATATTCTGAGTAAAAGTTTTACCTATGGCAGGCCTCATTACCGTATTTACAGTGAAAAGCAACCAACCAAAGACTCTTCTTTAACAAGGGCGACATTACAAGATCGTTACTTTTTTGAATTAGCTGCCAAGGTAGGTTCACATGCTTATTAATGAATATAAGTACTTATTTAGACAACCTATAGTATTAGTAGGCCTATTATTTCTAGTGGGTTTTGCCTACCTGTTTTCTATTGGTGTCTCCGTTGACAACCTTAATTTAACAAGTCAGTTGACCATTAAACTTAATGGTTTTGTCATGTTAACCCTGCCCATTGCCACCCTCGTTGTTTCCCAAAGCTTATTTTTACGTGACCACAATTCAGGTATGTCTGAGCTCGTGTTTGTTACGCCCGTTAAAAATGCCCAACGTTGGCTGTTCCGTTGGTTTGCAGCGTTGTTGTTACTGTCACTCACTTATGCTGCGGTCTTTGTTATTATCTCTCTGCCGTTATTGAGTAAAATGTCACTATTGACCGTCAGTAATACCTTAATAACGCAATTAATATGTACTGTGATTGTATCTTCAACATTACTACTGAGCATTAGCCTTTGGTTATGTAATTTAGTTATCCAAAAGGCAAATAAGCTAAACGCCGGACTTATTGTTACGCTTACCTTCATCATCTTTTGGTTAACTTACATTGTATTAAGCAGCTTGCTTGGTTCGCCTATCCTAGCGGGTAGCAGTGTTATTAGTGAAACTTTTTATAGCATCATGTTATGGGCAGATCCCTATGGCATAACCGCGCTATTTGATGGTTTAAATACTAACTTAGAGTCCACGTACAATACTGCTTTCTACTACTTTATAAATAGAATGTCGGTCTTGATTATTAGCGTTTTCATTCTTTATCAAACCCTGCGCGAGTCAGCGTTTAAACCCCGCTCTAATGACGTAAAAGTAAAATCAACGATTCAGGATTATAGTACTGAGCTAGTTAGCTTTAAGGCATCAAAGGTAGCATCACCATTTTTATCAATGATATCTACATCGTTAAAAACACTACTTTTATCGCCCACATCCATCGTGATTTTATTTCTTTGGTTAGCACTTTGCTTTAACGAAACTCTGTCTGGGTTGGAATATGCTGAGCCTCAATCGGTATTGATGCCAAATTCGATAGATGCGTTAAATCGGATTGCCTTTGATATATTTCCGGCATTTAGCACCATTATCATTGCCTTTTGGAGCTGGCAACTTTGTTGGCGCGAACATACTCTGAGGTTTGCGGAAATCGTTGCTTCCGCGCCTGTATCAAATAACAAAATTATAGCTGCGCACTTTAGCGTTATTGCAATTCTGGCTATTTTAATTGGTTTTATTGCGGGTCTGAGTAGCTTACTGGCGGAGATAATTCACGGTAGCAACATACTGCTAAGTCACTACATGGTTTTAATACCCTTAAAAACTCTACCCGTCATTTTAATTGGTGGTTTATTTGTCTGCATACATCATTTTGTTAAATCTAAAGCGGTCGCAGCAGGCTTATTGTTTTTTACTATCATCATAAAATTCACGCCTATTACAACGACTTTTGGCCTTACCCATACATTATGGAATATTGCCGATTCACCTTTGCAAGCACCAAGTAACTATTGGGGATTTGCCAATAGTATTAGTCTTTATGCACCGTATATGTTGTTTTGGTTTTTATTCACTTGCGCGGCACTAATGGCAGCTTCATATGTTTCTCACAGAGGAACGGCCTTGTCTCAGTTTAAGTTCATGACTAATCAAGGCAAGACAAAATTTACACCGCTATTGCTGTTAATCTGTTTTACCCTGTTGAGCCTAGCTCAAGGAGTAAATTTACATAATGATTTGGTATCGGAAAAGCCTTTAACTAATTCTCACAAACGAGAAGCGTGGAAAGCCAAATATGAGCAAACGTTTGGGCATTTTAAGACTCAAGCTCAGCCAGTTATTACCCACGTTAAATCCTTGATAGACCTTTATCCATCAAAAAATAAAGCGTCATTTAATGTGACCTATACACTGACTAACAAAACCGACAGCCCTATCGAGCGAGTCCTTGTTTCTCACTACCCAAGCGCTAACCCAATTGATGTTTTGTCTAGCCGAGAAACAGCTGCAAAATCACAACAACAACAGCAACAACTGCAGCCGCAGAAAGTTGAATTTGAAATTAGCAAAAAGCTGGGACAAACCACTCTATCACTGTTAGAGCCGCTGGCACCTAAACATAGTTTTATGATCACTTTTGAGCTGGAATACCAACAAGCAAAACTCTGGCCTATTGGTTTTAGTCAGTTTATAACACCTGAACTTACTTATTTAAGATCAATACCAGTACTGCCAGTAGTGGGTTACCAAACGTATTTAGAGCTCTCGGACCCTGAGCTTAGAAAAGCGCACAAATTACCTGCACTTAAGTCTATTTTGCCATCATTACTTAATGAAGGTGAGTATCATCAAGATCTAGCTTATGAATGGGCTTTAATGGAAACCGTTATAAGCACAGAACAAGGTCAATATGCACTTGCACAAGGCGAATTGACTGATCAGTACGAACAGTACGAAGCGACTTTGAACTCTGGTAACGTTAATACAGTTCGCCCAACCTTTGTTTACAAAACCCAAACGCCAATTAGAGCAATATCGGCTTGGCTTTCTTTTCCTGAAAACCACTTACAAACGTTCCAATCAGACAGTGGCCTCGCTATTAATTTAGTAGCGCCAAATGATGAAAACGTAACACCTGGCGAACGCAGGAAACAAAGCATTAATATGAACGTAAAGGCAATCAATGACACACTTTCGTGGTTTGAGGCGCACATCGCACCTTATAACGGCAGCAGTTTATCATTAATTTCAATTCCGGAATTAGGCGCTACTGGTTATGCACTGCCGCATATTATGTTTATTGCAGATCGAGTGGGCTTCCGTGCTCAACCAAAACAAGATGCTCCTTTTGACCAGCGTTATCGACGCGCGGTTCACGAAACAGCCCACCAATGGTTTGGACATTCCATAGGCAATAGCTCTTTAGATAACAGTCATCATTCTGACAGTGCTTTTTTAATTGAGTCTATGGCTAAATATGTGGAGTTAGTCTTAATTGAAAAGCATCGCGGCAAGGCTGAAATGCAAGGGTTAGTTGAGTATGAATACGAACGCTTTATGCAAGCAGAGCGAAGCAACATTAATACACCAAAAAGTTTAATTGATGCCATTGAAAGTCACCATTCATACTCTAGAGCTACACTCGCGTTTGCGGTTCTTAGAGCTGAGTTAGGCGATGAAGTTATTATCAATGCACTTAAACAGCTTTGGAAAGATCACAGTTATCCTAACAAACCGGCTTTGGCAGTGGACTTTGTTGCCCTTTTAAAACAACACAGCCCCATAAACAAACATGAGTTAATAAACAATGTGTTACTGAGTACTGATCTCGCTTTTATTAATTGGGAAGTTATTGGTCCCTTGACTGAACATTAACGTTCAAGTCATGGCGACTCGCTTAAAGCTAACTTATAACTAACTTAAAGCTGACTTATAACTAACTTAAAGCTGACTTATAACTACCGCCAGGTTTAAACGAAACGTCACCTAAAAATCATCGTTAATTTGTCACGCTATACCTCTTTATGAAAGTAGCGTGACAGTCCTTCCTAAGTCTTACAATTTTATTATTCCAACTCCTCAAAATTAAGTTTTTATGACACGTAATTATTTAAAAAAAACTGTCACATTAAGGACATAGACTCTCGTTCCATTAATTAATTTGAAATTAAATTTTAACCAAACCTAAACTTAACTTTATAAAATAATGGAAATTAAAATGGTCTCACTTAATGCAATAACTCAGAAGAAGTTACTCGCTAGCGCAATTTTATTAGCCCTTTCAACACAAGCGGCTGCCAACGATACTGATAAAGACAAAAAAGACTCGAAAGAGATGGAAGAAGTTGCTGTTGTAGGTCAAAAAATCAGTTACGCCAATAATACGGTTGACGCAAGCATGATGGAACAACAAGCTCCTATAACTAGCGTCATTGGACTTATGGATACATTACCAGGAATTAGTATTAACGAAGGTGACGCTTTTGGTGGCGATGACTGGTCTACAACTATTAATATGCGTGGTTTTGCCATTGACGGCAGCCAGCAACAATTGGGAATGACCGTTGATGGTATTCCAAACGGTGGTTCAAATTATGGCGGTGGCGCAAAAGCGAACCGATACCTAGACAGTGAAAATACGTTAACGGTAGAAGTTTCACAAGGCACTGCAAACTTAGCTTCAGCCTCTTTAGATGCACTTGGTGGTACTTTTAATTTTGTAAGTAAAATGCCGGAGCTAGAAGAGAAAACAACGATTGCTTATACCAATGGTGATCACAATGCTCGTCGCTACTTTGCAAGACACGAAACAGGTGAAATTTTTGATAATACCTTTGCTTACATCAGCTACTCAGACACCTCAACAAACCGTTGGGTTGGAGATGGTAACAATGGCGGCATGGCTAACCAACATATTGAAATGAAGTTTATTTCTGAAATTGGCAATATCAATCTTACCGGCCGTATTTCCTACGATGATGTTGAAGAAGATAACTACAACAGCGTTAGCATAGAGCAGTTTAAGCAAAGCCCTGACTGGGATCAGTTAACATGGAATTGGACTGGTGTTCCTCATTACGACCAAATGTTTGCCGAAGGTTGGTCTACTCTTCGTGAGAATACGTTAGCTTATTTAAAATTTGATTACACAATTTCAAACACATCTAGCTTTGATGTCACTCCTTACTTTCATAAAAACAAAGGTCGCGGTGACTGGATCCCACCTTATCTTCAAGCGCCTGTTGATGCCAATGGCAACCCAACAACTGAAGGTGGTTCAAGTGCGTATAGCTATGGGTTTACCGATGCAAATGGCACTCCTTTAACACCTAGTGCAGACTGTACAGCAAGCCTCTCGTGGCCTTGGGCATCAGGCCCTGGTTTAAATCCAGCATGCTACCCTGCCGATGCTTTACCTGTTATGTCTTATCGTCATACCCATTATGAAAAAGAACGTTTTGGATTTACTTCTAATTATATGGCCACTTTTGACAACCATGACATATCAGCAGGTATTTGGGTTGAAACAGCCAAACGCGATGAAAGTAGAGATTGGCATGAAGTCATTAATGCTGCTGTTTATCACCACTTTGATCAAACTCCGTATTGGGTGCAATACAAAAACACCTTCGATACAGATACATTCAAATGGTATCTTCAAGATTCTATAAACTTTAATGACTTAACCGTTAATGTTGGCGTTCAACAATATCTAGTAGATATAGAAAAAACCGCTCACTTTGATACAGCAGCAAATGCAAAAGTAAACAGTGACTCTGATGTGTTGTTTAGCCTTGGTGGGTTATATCAACTTAATGAAAGCACTGAGCTTTTTGCAAGCTATAGTGAAAACTTCTCAGCAATTAGTGACAACGTATTAGAGCGAGATGCTTCTACATTAACAAGTATTGACCCAGAAACGGCTGACAATATTGATTTTGGTGTTCGTTATTTTGGTGAAAAGTTAGATATCTCAGCCACTGTTTATAGCATCGAATTTGATAACCGAATCACGTTTTTAGCGCCTAATAGTGGAAACTCAGGTATTGATTACGGCATAGGTACTAATGGCAGTTACATCAACGTAGGTGGCATAGAATCTCAAGGCATTGAAGTCAGTGCCAAGTATAAAATTTCTGATAGTTGGGAGTTGTACTCTTCATTTACTAACAATCAGTCTGAATATACTGACACAGTAGAATCAGAGGGCATTACAAAAGGTGACAACGTAAGAGATGCTGTTGAAGACATGTTTGTGCTTTCAGCTAACTATTTTACTGGTAACTTAACCTTTGGTGCATCGTCTAAATATACGGGCGAACGCGGAGTAGCAGATAGCTACGTTGTGACGGATATCAACATGGCTTATCACGTTGATTTAGCTGACGGGCCATTCCAGTCGTTTAACGTTGCGCTAGTTGTTGGCAATGTATTTGATAAACAATATTTATCATCAGGCACTGGCTCTGGCACCACTTTCTACATAGGCGCGCCACGCACTGCAACAATGACGTTCCAAGTGGACTTCTAGAATAGGCTTTTTATATAGCTTTTATATAACGGGTTTAGCATATCTAAGCCCGTTTTTTTATTTTAGATTATAAATATTCAACAATAGATGAGTAAAGAATGTTAAACAAAACAATAATGTACATCTCTTTGTTTGCACTAAAGATATTCACGTTAAGTGCTCCAGCATTTGCAGAAGAGACGTCACTTGCAGAAAAGCCAAAGGCAATTAGTAGTATTTATTTTGGTTCTTGTGCAAAACAAAGTAAACCTATGCCCATTTTTGACGCCATTGTAAAAGATGATCCTGAAGTATTTGTTTTCCTTGGTGACAATATCTACGGCGATACTGAAGATATGTCCGTACTCAAAGAGAAATACGAAACCCTTGGTCGCCACCCTGGCTTTAAGAAGTTAAAAGCCACTGCTGAGCTTATCGCCATTTGGGATGATCATGATTTTGGCGAAAACGATGCGGGTAAAGACTACCCTCAAAAAGAAGCGTCAAGAAAGCTAATGCTAGACTTTTGGGGCGAAGATAAAAATTCACTTCGCTATACCAATGCTGGCATCTATACCTCTTACACATATGGCACAGGTGACAATATTGTTAGAGTCATTATGCCTGACTTGAGGTGGAACCGAGACACGTTGCACGATGTAGGAAAATTGAATTATCTAACCAGTCGTCGTGGTAAAAATATGGGACCTTACAAACCGTCTCCCGATAAAAACGCCTCAATGCTTGGTGAAGAACAATGGAAGTGGCTTGAAGCTGAGTTACTAAAACCCGCTAAAATACGCATCATTGCATCAAGTTTGCAACTGATCCCGGAGTTTACCGGCTGGGAATCGTGGGCCAACTTTCCATCAGATCGCTCAAGACTACTCAGTTTTATTACTAAACAAAAAGTCGATGGCGTATTAATGATTTCAGGTGATACCCATTGGGGCGAAGTATCAAAACAAGTAGAACATGTTGGATACCCGTTGTGGGAAATAACCAGTTCAGGTCTAAGTGAAAAGTGGAAAGACGTAAGCCCTAATAAACATCGTGTTGGAGAGTTTACTCACAATGTAAATTATGGATTCATGAACTTTGATTGGTCAAAGTCTGATCCTGAAATCGCATTTGGTCTAAAAGACGTGAAAGGTGATGTGTTTACTGAGCATACAATAAAACTTTCAAGTATTACTCATCAGTAAAATTCGTTATTTCATAGCTGTTTTTGATATATAAAACTAGTTATCTATAACGTTTAATACGAGTAACATCGCCCCTTCAATTATTACTTCAAGTATTAGTAGGGGCGTAAAATGCTTGCTCGATTTTTTTCTTTGACTCTGTCTAAACAAATCTTTTTTGCTTTTGTAGCTTCTATCGCATTTGGTCTGCTTTTTGAAAATGCAGCACTTGCTATCAAGCCAATCGGCACAGCCTATATTAACGCCATCAAAATGGTGGTTATTCCCCTGCTCTTCTTTTCTATTGTTTCATCTATCTTTAGCTTTAGTGATCCGACAAAGTTAAAAAGACTGGGACTAAAAACCTTAGGTGTGTTTTTAGCAACCGCATTTATCGCTAGTCTAATTGGCTTAACAATAGGTAGCATGATTGACTGGAGCGCTGGAATAAACTTAATACCGACTGAAACAAAAGAGAAAGTGATACCTAGTATTGCCGAAGTACTCACTGGTTTTATTCCATCAAACATTATTGACTCGATGGCTAATGGCAAGGTTATCCCTGTTGTCGTATTTTCAGTTTTACTTGGTTTAGCCGTCTTAAAAACCGGCAAGGAAGCAAATCCATTTAAACAATTTATTGTATCTGGAAATCAGGTAATGGCTTCGTTAATGAAAATGATTTTAGCGGTGACTCCTATTGGTGTATTCGCAATTATGGCCGCTACCGTAAGTCAATTTGGTTTAGATACTCTATTACCTCTTGGTCAATTCATTTTAGCGGTTTATGTTGGCTGCCTTATTCATATGGCGGTGACTTACTCTTCATTAGTAGCAGCATTTGGAAAAATGAACCCGGTTACTTTTTATAAGCATATTTTTGAAGCTCAGGTTACCGCGTATTCAACTTGTAGTAGTTATGCAACATTGCCAGTAACAACCAAAGTAATTTCAGAGAACTTGAAAGTAGAAAAAGGTTACGCTTCGTTTGTTGCCAATATTGGTTCAAGTGCAAACATGGATGGGTGTGGCGGGATATACCCAGCTATTGCAGCTATTTTTATTGCGCACATTTATGGCATTTCATTAGATTATACCGACTACGCGATGATTTCATTCACTGCGGTTATTAGTAGCATTGGTACTGCTGGTGTGCCTGGCGCTGCGCTAGTTATGCTTACCGTGACACTTAATGCCGTTGGTTTACCACTAGAAGGCATTGCTTTTGTAGCGGCGATAGATCGTATTATTGACATGATGCGCACTGCAACCAACATTACGGGCGATGCTGTAACGGCTCTTGTTGTTGGTCAATCTGAAGGGTTAGTGAATCAAAGTAATGTTGAAGCTGAGATGAATGAAGACTTGTCAGGTTTATATACAGCCGAGCAACATAAGGTTAGCTAACCAACTGATTTAAATAGCAATGCAAGAGTATAAGGCATAAAAAAGCGGGAAGTAAACCCGCTTATATGCTTATTAATTTATAGCTAGTATTGAGTGCTTTAGAACTACTCGCTTATTTTTCTACTTTAAATAAAACTTCTGGGTTAACCATCGTTTTCATTTCAAGCACATTGCCGTTTGGATCTTCAATAAAAAACGTTTCTTGTTCAAACTCATTGCCTACAAAACGACGATATGGTTTGTCTAAATACTCTAAGCCTGCAGCTTCTATTCGCCCCTTTAGTGCTTGAAATTCATCTTCTTTCAAATGAATACCAAAATGAGGAACAGCAACGGCGCCCATATCTACATCATGACGAACCGTTGGCAATCTTTCTTTGCTTTCATGCAAGGTTAATTCATTTCCCCAAAAGTCGATATCTACCCAGCGACCTTCCTCAAAGTTTCCCGTTTTACAGCCTAAAACGTCACAGTAAAACTTCTTAGCAACAGTTAAGTCACCTGCTGGTATGGCTAAATGTAAACAGTTCGACATAATTTTTCCTTGGTTCTAAATATCATTCTATTTTGTAATTTTCGTATTATACATATTTTAGGTTGTTGGAATAGCGATCTATATCAACCATTCGGCATAACTTATTACCTATTTAAAGCACTTGAAGATTACGTACTGATAGGTACAATAAGTGTTCAAATTAACCCAACTGTGAGAAAAAAATGGCCAGCGGTAGAAAAAAAGCATTTAGTGAGTCTCAAGCGCTTGAAGCAGCAATGCATGTTTTTTGGAGCAAAGGCTATGTTGGCGCTTCTCTTTCTGCATTGACTGACAGTATGGGCATAAACAAACCAAGCATGTACAGTACATTTGGCAATAAAGAGGCTTTGTTTATAAAGTCTACGAGCCATTATGTAGAATCACAAATGAAACCACATCTTCAACATTTATATCAAGCTAATGTGCCATTGCTTACGCGTATCAAAAACTACATGTTGTCGATTGTTTCTATGCAATTTAACGAAGAAAGCCCAAAAGGCTGCTACCTAGTTTTGTGTCAATCGGAATTAGCTGGGGGCGAAGTACCAGAAGCCGCTAGCGAACTTTTACAAGAGTTAGACGATTTACCTAAGGTGGTTATTGCCGACTTGTTAAATTCTGACTCGGAAGCTAAACAACTTGGCTTAGACACACGTTCTAATGAGATTGCACTTACTCTTTATACCGTTTTAAAAGGTTCTGCATCAATGGCCAGGTCTGGTATTACTCAAGAGCAAATGCTGCCAGTAGTGGACAATGTTATTGCTGGTTTAGCCACTCGTCACTAATATTTTTCCTGTTTATTGGTCCGCTTAAAAAGAAGGGAAATGATATTTCCTTTCCCTTCTCAAATTAAACTCACGTCACTCTTATCCTCATAGACTAAAACTATTAATGCCAGTTCATAACTAGCTCCACGCAGAATCGTATAAATTCGCTCTAGTTGTTTTTATTTCGTTTATAAATCGTCTTAATATTATGTCTTGACATAAGAATACCGATCGGTACAATTCATTACATACCAACCGGTACAAATAAGTTAAAGGACACATATATGACAAAGTTAACTATACAATCTTTAGAGTCAGCCCCTTCAGAAAGCAAGCCTCTGTTACAGAAGTCAATTGACGCTTATGGCATGTTACCTAATTTACATGGCGTTTTAGCAAGCGCACCAAGCACGCTTGATGCTTACCAACAAATGCATGAATTATTTGTAAATACCTCATTTGACGCTGAAGAACTAACGGTTGTTTGGCAAGGTATTAATGTAGAGCATGGCTGTACATACTGTGTGCCTGCTCATACTGGTATTGCTCACTCTATGAAAGTAAGCCAAGAATTAATTGACGCTTTACGAAATGAACAACCGCTGCCGTCTGCTAAACTTCAAGCTTTATTAGACATGACACTAGAAATCGTTAGAGAGCGTGGCCGTGTTTCTGAAGAATCACTAAAAGCGTTTTATGATGCTGGTTATGGTGAGCGCCAAGTGCTAGAAATTATTTTAGGTGTTTCACAAAAAGTAATTAGTAACTACACAAACCATATTGCGAACACCCCTGTTGATGCTCCTTTCCAACAATTTGCTTGGGAAAAGAAAGCTAAGTAATCACTTGGTCAGTATCAAAGTATAAATACTTAAAAGGCGGGGTTATCCTCGCCTTTTGTTCATTTCCATTTTCACTTCTACTTCTACTTCCATAAATAAACAAACAAACAAACAACGCTATAAAACTATCTTTAATTTATTCCTAATTCTCTTTCTTAACATTGATTATCAATATTTTCTAAATAATGATTCAACGTTATATGCATTTTTATCATTCCTACAAACAGCTATTCTTTAGCCACTTAATACAGCACTAACTTAAATTGGAATTTGGCATGAAAGCAATTGGTTATAAAGAATCTTTACCGGTAACTAACACAAACTCTTTAATTGACATTGAGTTACCAATCCCTGAAGCAACAGGTCATGATCTTTTGGTAAAAATAAAGGCCATTGCGGTTAATCCTGTCGATTTTAAAATACGCCAAGGTATGGCGCCTGAAAATGGTGAAATCAAAGTTATTGGTTGGGATGCAGTTGGTGAAGTTGTGTCTGTAGGTGAACAAACAGAAAACTTTAAAGTTGGTGATGCTGTCTACTACGCAGGCGACTTAACACGCTCTGGTAGTAATGCCGAATATCAACTTGTTGATGAACGTATTGTGGGTAAAAAGCCTTCTACTATATCAAATGCTGAAGCTGCGGCATTACCATTAACAACTATTACCGCTTGGGAATTACTATTTGAGAGACTAGAGATAAAACAATCTCAAAGTGCAAAAGCCTCTGATGAAGTTTTATTGATAGTTGGGGCGTCTGGTGGTGTTGGTTCAATTTTAGTTCAGCTTGCTAAAAAGTTAACGGGCGCAACGGTAATTGGCACAGCATCTAGAGAAAGCTCAGCGTCTTGGGTCAAATCTCTTGGCGCAGACCATGTAATTGATCACAGCAAACCTATGCCTGAACAAATAAAAGCGTTAGGTATTGAGGCCGTAACGCACGTTGCTAGTTTAACGCATACTGATTCGTACCTAGACAGTTACGTTGAGATTCTAGCACCTATGGGTAAGCTTGCCTTGATAGACGATCCTGAAAGCTTAGATGTTAGTAAGCTAAAGCTTAAATCTATTTCATTGCACTGGGAGTTTATGTTTACTCGCTCAATGTTTAAAACACAAGACATGAACGTTCAGCATAAGTTACTAAACAAAGTAGCCAGTCTTATTGATCAAGGCATGATAAAAACTACTTTAGGTAAAAACTTAGGCATTATTAATGCGGAAAACCTTAGACAAGCTCATGCTGATTTGGAGTCAGGGAAATCTATCGGGAAGATAGTACTAGAAGGCTTTTAAAGCCTTAGCAACATGCGTTAGTAAAACCAAAAGCGATTGTATCTTCAATTTAAAAGACAAGTTTACTTGACACAACAATGTGTGTCGTATAACTTTATTAAAAGTTAAGTAAACTTTACATTTTAATAAACCTAAAGGATGCATATCATGAATAAATTTGAACAAGCATGTATAGACAAAGGACTCGTTCCAAAAGATATTAAGAATGCCAATATTACTAACGCCTGGGCATTAGCTTGGGCGCTAAGTTTGGCTGGAATTTCATACGCTGCTGACCAGAGTTGGTACGACTCCATCGCCATTATTCTCGCTGCATTTGCAATCCACCTTGCCATTGGCATAAAGCTTATCTTTGTGTTTAGAAACTTCATCAAACAAGCCGATGAACTTGAGCGAAAAATACAACTAGATGCATTAGCCTTTTCTGTTGGCGTTGTCATTGTCTCATTTTCTAGTTATTCAATTTTAGAAAAGTCCTTCCAAGTGCCTGAGCTGACTCCTAGCATTATGCTCGTCATACTCAGTGTTGCGTATATGGTGGGTATTATTGTCGGTCGCAGGTTGGTCAGATGAACAATAAGTTAAAAGAGCTACGTGCAGCATTGAAAATGACTCAAGCGGATTTGGCAACCGCATTAGAAGTATCGAGGCAAACCATTAATGCCATTGAAAAAGGCAAGTTTGATCCGAGTTTACCTTTGGCATTTAAGTTTTCTCGACTGTTTAAATTGCCAATTGAAGAGATATTTGATGACGAAGAAAATATTGATAGTAAAAGTGCTTAGAACCAATGAGCATCTATATTAACAACACAATAAAAAAGCTTATTAATCGCTGGAAAATTACCAGGTTATTAATAAGCTTTTTATTCGCTAATATGAATGTTTAAACTTAAAAATCAGTTAGCAACTAATTACGCTTTCTGACTCAGTTTACGTCTAATAGCTAAACCCAAAATAGACATTGATAAAATAAATATACTGGCTGGCTCACTTACATTTGCGGCCGTTACATTTACCGTCATTCTTGTCTCCGCCAAAATATCAGCACCAGTAATATCGGTTACGGTTAAAACAAAATCGTATATACCAGCAACTGAATTATCAAAAGGTTGCATTAACCATCCTATGTTCATAGAGTTTTGTGCGACGGAGTTGTTGTTGCCAATTGCGTTATCTGCGAATACAGATACTGGATCAAACATTAGGAAACTCTGACCAATACTAGGGTCTAGATCAATGGCCAATGATATTAAATAATTACTAAACATTTCATTATTTAAACCATCTGCATTAACGTTTATAGCAAACTCAAAATTCCATGCTGCACCTACACCACCCCAACGAGGATGCTCTCCCGTCAACATATTATAGTTTCCAGCGCCATCACTGTTATATTCACTTGCGTAAGGCACCTTAGCTCTCAAAGCCACTTCAATATCATTTTGTGCATCAATCACAAAAAAACCATTGCCATTGCCTGAGCCAAAGATTACGCCAGGAGATATGTCACCGTCATAAATTAAATCTGATTTCGCATTATTTGAGAATATGAGTACAGCTAATAATGATATACCGGTAACTACTTTTACTAATTGTTTGGTCATTTTTATTCCTTAAAATTTAGTTTTCATTATATTTAATAAATCCAAACTTGTTTATCATTGGGGAACAAGCAATTTCCAGACCTGATTTAAAAACCATTAAAATCAGAAGCTTATTATAAACAAAAAACAGGCTGTAAAATAAACCGACAATCCAGGCAATCAGAAAAGATTGCATAATAACATGCAATTAAATAAGGTTGCTTTAACAAAGGCAACCTTATATAGTTTATTAAGGAGGTAATTAACTATGATTGCAGTGTTAACCGGTGATGTTATTCATTCTAGTAAAATGTCTAGCAAACAGTACTCTCAAACTATTGAAACGTTAAAGCAGCTGATTTCAGCTGAAAAACAAAAAAGTAAAGCTAGTGGCGACATATACAGAGGTGATGAGTTTCAATTACAATACTCCAAACCTGAATATGCATTGCAAAGCGCATTAATTTTTAAACTTAGTCTGCCCTGCACTCTTTCGTTAGCATATGGAAACTATGACCTTCTTAATGACTCACCAAGTACCTCTTCTGGTCCAGTTTACGTAGAGTCTGGAAAACGTTTAGACAAGGCTACTCGCGGTGATTTAATAGTAAACCTCTCATCAGATACCAGCGTATTTCAGAATGGCAGCAACCCTACAGCGCCCCTTCCTAATAGCTTATTACTATTAAATAACTTTTTAACACACACACTAAACAGCTTAACCAAGTCTCAATCAGAATTATTATTAACATATATTAAAAATGAATTTCCAGAACATAAGGTCCTTGCCGAGCTAACAGGAACAAGTCGTCAAAATATCAGTAACCGGTTGAGTAGCATGGGCGCACATTTAGTGAGAGACTATGTAAATTACATAAACCAATTATTGGCCTAGTTAAACGGATTTAAAATGGAATTAATCATATTATTGGTCGTCGCACACTTCATTGGCGACTTTTATTTACAACCAAAACAATGGGTTGATTGCCGTAATACCAATCATGCGCGTTCAAAGGGCTTGTATAAGCACATTGCGACACACTTTGTTTTAAGTATATTTGCAGCCTTGCTCAGCGACTTGCCTGTATTCACCATATTTTTAGTGAGTCTCTCTATTGCCGCTACACACTTTTTAGCCGACCTTTGGAAGTCACACCAAGCACCAACATTAATGTCATTCCTAATCGATCAGCTTGTTCATATCATGGTTATTTTAGGTATTGGTTTTGTTGTTTCTGACATCACTTTTGCGCAACTAAGCACCTCATTTAGTGATCTAATTACAATCAGTAATGTTATTTTCGCCACAGCTTATTTATTGGTTTGTAAGCCGGCTTCTGTGCTCATTAGTCTGGCATTACGCAAACATACTCAGCATTTGGCTGAAGAAGCTGGCGATAAAGGCTTACAAGCGGCAGGCGCATGGATAGGTTATCTAGAACGGTGTTTAACCATTTCATTCATTTTTATGGGTCAGTTTGCTGGGATCGCTTTTTTAGTGGCGGCTAAAACCATATTTCGTTTTGGTGATTTAACAAAAAACAATGACATGAAGCTAACCGAATACATGATGTTAGGTACGCTACTTAGCTATTCTATTGCTATTTTTGTAGGCTGGAACGCACTGTACCTAATGCGAGTTTTATAGAACGATCAACGCCATTTTTACTTGGCATAATCAATACGCCATCCTCAATAAATGCCTTGTATAACGGAGCCAATGGTCGCGTAAAGTCGTTGACACCCGCAGACCATAATTGCTCGCCATTAAGCTGACTGTAAATGCTTATAGAGTCGCTCGTTTTTAAAATGATTAAATCACTAAAACCTTCAAATCCAACTGACTCCCAATTAACTTCTGGTGAAAGTTTTGACTGCCAATTTATGCTACCATTTTTGATTTTAGATAATACGCCAAAGGACTTAGTCTGATATGTCGTTTTTCCATGCAAAATGGCTTTGTGATATTGGTTTTTAAAGGAAACGGTATAGAGCTCATTGTTATCGCCTAGCCATAGATTACTAACCGAATAACCATGTAAAGGTTTTGATAAAGCATCGTCGTAAGACCAACATAACGTTTCATCTAAATGCATCGACGGAGAGTCACCTAAGCTGCATAATTTTATATCACGCAATCCATCATCTACTTTTGCTCTAAAAGACAATAAATACTGAGCATCATTACTAATTAAAAACTGAGTATGGCCATGGTAGTGGAATGTCATGTCGATAGGTTGTGGGAACAAAACCTGTTTTTCAGAGACCTTATTATCGCCTCGTTTGTAAGTATAAAAAGTGCGTTGAGTTGATGATATTTCAGCAACCAATATGGCGCTTCCATTGTTAGAGAAAACAATATCTGTATAAAGACCAGAACCTTGCCAAATCACTTTTTCATTATCAATAATAGCAGCCTGAACCGCTTTGGGTATATCATTGCCATAACCGAATAATTCGTACCTAAGAAGCACTTTTGCGCTGCTTTCTGGGTGTGTGCGAATAGCCTCAGGCGCAAATGAAATCTGTGACAATAAGGTTGGAGATAGGGTTGATAAGTGCTCGAGTTCCTCTTTACTCAACTGCTGGTGAGTTTGGGAATTCATAAACATAGCTTGGCTTGAAAAAGAAAGTAGCAACAAAACAATTAAGTTAAAAACTGTAAAATGATTTCGACCTTTTACTTTTTTCATGGTTCTACTCTTATGGTTTTGCTAGCCGTATTTGCTTTAACATCATCACGGTACATAGTCTCCGCCGACGCTGGGCCTATGTTAAAGACCCCTGAATGACGTACTCTATTAAAATATACTAATGACGTAGGCTTAGTTGTTAACGTTTTCAAGTAAGTAAAAGCCTGCCCATTCCTAAACTCTAATTGATTTGATGCAAACCAGCCAGAATCTCGGCTATCACGGTAAAACTGGTTATTGTAGTCTGGGTTAATGGGCTCAAATCCTGCTGGTACACTATCAACCATAGAAACTTGCGAGCGTTCAACCGGAGAGCTAAGATTTATTTCTACCTTTACAATATCGCCAACCTTCACCAGCATAGGATCTGAGAGTTTTATCCATTCACCGTTGGTATAAACAAAATATTCTTTAGATAAACTGAGCCCTTGTTGATGCTGAGTTATGTCTGTTAGTTGGTTTTGATAACGCAACTCCAAAGCAAAACTGTTGTTGTGATTGTTGTTCTGGCCATTGTTTTGATGATTGTTCTGAAAAGCGTGAGCCTCTTTTTCCAGAGCCGCGTTGAGGTCAAAACTCAATATATTGCCACCTACTTCGCCGTGTTTTGATGCATCTACTTCATAATCTATCGGCTGATACTCTCTAATTCCGGTTTTACCTTTGAATAACTGACTACATACAGCATTCGCAAATGTAGAGCCAAAGTGTCCATTTTTCTGTTGCTCCAATAAAAGTTCTAATTCCAATGCAGCCTGCTCAGGATCTGTCTTGTCGTATACCATCGCCATAAAACACTTTTGACTATTTTCATTAAAAATATTCTGATGTGTATCTATGTAACTATTGTGACTAAGCGCTTTTATATCATTTATATAAGTAGCCTTATCTGCACCTAGCTTCTTAAGCGCCAACGCTTGAAGCACAGTTGCAAACGGATCCGATGCGCCCAAGCTCTGCCTTTTTATTAATGCTTCTTGAAGACCTATTTGGCTATTTTCAGCTTGAGCCAATAAAAATAGACTCTTTACCGTGTTTAAAGAGTTGGCCCCCTTGTTAAACATGGTGTAAATAGAATCAGTTTGATTAAGTCGTTCCGACGCTTTAGAAAATACTGATTCATCAAACGGAAAATCAATATCGGTGTTTTTTAACCACCCCAAAACTAAATAAGTGTACATGCCTAAAAACAGATCTGGGTTTTGCTTCGGGAAATAAGAAAACAATCCTTCCTCAGCATAGAGATTGACGAAGCTATTGATCTGCGTATTTAAAATAGCTATGCCTTCTGGCCACATTTCTCTAGCGTAAGCGTTGTTGCTATATAAAACCGCACGGGAAATGTTTTGTTCCCAACATTGATGGGTGTAATTTTTATTAAAGTTTGATAACCCTAGCCAGTCTGGGCCCATTTGTGAAATTGGCGACGCCGACAATATCATGTGCTGAGCTTTTGCCTCTAACGGTACAACAATTTTGTTTTGCGTACGGTCTAATATGAAACGCTTTGTACTGTCGATTTCACTACTTTTTACTAAAACCGTTTGTTGTGTTGCAAAGCTACTTAACCTCTTACTAACCAATACAAATTGGTAGAGACCTGGCGCTAAGTTCGGCATTTCAATAACACGTGTACTCTGCTCACCCGGCCGTAAAGATACAACGAAGCTTTTAAGTGGTTCATTACCTAGCCATAAAGTAATTGTGTCGGTCACTGCTGAATTGGTTTTATTGATCTGCTCTATAGACAAGACAGCTTGGTCATTTTCATAAAGGTTGTTAGGCGCTTGTAAACTATATTCTATATCGTGTACGGTTTTTAATACTTTATCATTAAGGCGTACATGATCATTTTGTGCACTTAGTACCATAATTTTCCAACGACCTATTAGACTAGGCAGTTGCACATTTATAGTTTTTACTTCACCCGCAATGAGCCTTTGTGATTTTATAAAAACTGACTGCGACATATCGATATTTTTTTCATCTTGAATATCAATACTAGGCAAATTAAATGAAGCGGACAAACCAGCGGCTTGAGCTGGAGGTGGTGGCACCCGGTTTCTTCTCTGAACACTATTATTTCCTGGCGGGTTCAAAGTTGCTTCATCGAACACTAACTTTTCACTCAATGACGTGATTTTTACTGACCTTTCAAATCCCCAACGACGCCATAGGTCTTGAGCAAAATCATAGCTCGAATTTTGCTTGTTGAGCATAGGAAGCAAAGCATCGTTGACTAACCAGACTTGTGCATCAGCATCGAGTGTCGAAGTAATAGATATTTTAATTTCTTCTCCGGCCCTGACTTCATCAATAATTTGTATGCCTGTATTGTCTAACAGCGCTATATTTAACTCATGCTCAGGCTTGTTGCTGCGAGTTTCAATTTGAATAGACGTATTTAACAGGCGCTGGCGATTAAGCTTATTTTTCACCATGTTTTTATCTACTTCGGCTTCGTCCGTTTCTGCACTTAACAAACTCGCTACTTTATCTTTAATTGTAGCCTGCCCTACTGCTAAAAAAGCATAGACTCGAGCATAGGGTAACCACGCTTGAGTTACATCAAAAGAAACGTTGTTTTGTCCTTTTTGTAACCGTTTATAAAATAATGAGCTTGTTGTGCCTGCTTGTACAATAAACGTTGCTAAACCTTCGGCGTCCGAATTTAAAACCAGTTCAGCTCTTTTTCCTGCTATGAGTTCCGTGTTCAGCGACTCAAATTCAAACTCCAATAATTGACTTTCCGGATCAGTATTAGCCTTAGATTGAATATTAATAGAGCGATACCATGTCCCCGACTCGTTATCACTTTTCAACAGTATTTTGTAGCTTTGAGGTGCGTCTGTATCAGTAATATTTAATGCGCTAAGATCGCAAGAGCTCGGTAATTTAGATAATCGACATGACGTTATTAAGTCTTTTTTAGCAGGCTCTTCATTACTTCTTGGGTAAACTTCTACCAATACGTTTAGGTTGTTAACGCTTTTTCCAAACTTATCAACAGCAACTACATTCAGCGTTTGTGTATCTTGGTTAAATTTAGTTCCAATATAGTGCTCTCTTGAAAAATATCGCGCGCTACTGCCTTTATATTGCGACTCCCCTGACTTTGAAATCACTATAGTATCAAAGTTTATCTTCGCCATTGGCAACGAGCTGCGCACTACTGGCAAAGTTGCTGTACCTTGGCCTGAAGAGTCCATATCTAACTCTATTACACCGCTTTGAGATGAGCTTGTGTCATTTTTTTCATAGTCTTGCCAGGACATAAACTCATAGCCTCGGGGCCAATGTTTCGGTACGTCATAACTTCGAGAAAAATAATATTTAACTGTTGCTTTAGCGTTGGAAAGTCTGCCACCGTTCATTCTTCTTGCTTTTATATTCACTAACGGTGCTTCACCTTTATAAGCAACACCTCGGTTTTCAACATCAAATTCAAATTCAGGCGGGGTGAACTCACCGACATAAAACTCGCCAATCTTTTTCTCTTCTCCAGATGAAGTGTGCACGATATAAAAAGAATAATTCCCTAACTGAACATCTGAGTTAAGGTCTGAGCTAAGGTCAAAACGAGCCGATGAAAAACCTTCTTTTGTTGGTTCGTCCATTTGTAGTGCATATTCTGCATCTCGGCCATCAGCCTTTAGAACAACAGAATACTCATCAAAGCTACTAAGCGGCTTTAATCCATGCTCTGTGCGCACTCTAGAAATAAAGTTTATAAAAACAGTGTCATCTGGCAAGTAAACAGGCTGTGTACTCCATGCCTGTGCTTTTATTATTGAAATTGCGCTATTGCTTGGATCTGGCACTTGTGACGCGGCTTTTTGATGCTCTTTTTCTATCCACAACCAGCAATTTTCCGATAGTTTGTTTGCTAACTCCTCTTGTTCTAACCATAACGAGCCATGCTTATCTGTGTTTCCCAAACGTTTTACAGAATCCGACATACTACATACAAGCGCTACAGACGCATTCATGATGGCGTCACCATTCCAGTCAGAAACCTTTACAAACAAATTATGATCACGCCAAATTGAAACATTAAAATCAGCAGACTGCAGAATATGTTTTTGTACCTTTTCACTTAGAATCGCGTTATCCCAGCCTGTACTCTTTCCTGACAGAGTGACTTCTACCAGCCCACTCGAGTTATTTAGCTCAGACAAAAATGGAACGGGTTGCTTAAACCATGAATTTTCAACTCCTGTAGGAGCTTCAATAGACTTGAACGTTCCCTCAGAGCGGTTTTCAGTAACCGTATCATTTAGGAAAGCATGTAACGCTTCGGCTGATGTAATAACTCTAGATTGGTATTTTATAAGCTCTACATTTTTTCGATGGATAACTGGACCTGACTGGCTTTTGTTTCTATTTTCGACGACTGTACCAGCCGTATCGTCGAACTCCCAAATAGGTGTTGCATGTTCAGTTTTGAAATTAATTGTTTGAGGGCGTTTGATTTTTTTACCTTCTAGCGAGACTACTTTTTCTAAATTCAACTGGTACTGCGTGTTGCCCTCTAGACTCACACTGTGCATTGCACGCCCTTGGAAACGTCTAAAAAAAGAAGCTGTTGTTCCACCACCTGTTAGCCATGCTAAATCCGAGGGTTTTCTTGAGTTTCGTCCGTAAGCGTTTTCGAAGAGTACTCCATTAAATGCTAGCGCTACTCTTTCTGGTCGGCAGGGTAATACACCATATTCGTTTACTACAGCCGGTATATAGGTCCATCTGTTGTAGCCAGAAACGCAATAAAAGCCTAAAAATGTAAGGTCTTTACGATAAGAGAATGTAAAAAGTGTGACGTCTTCAACAATGGCTAATGACGACGCTGACAATTTTGAACCCATAGGTAATATCAATTCATATTCGCCTTCCTCTCGCACGTTTTGCGTACTTGTTTCCGTTTCACCTTCTAACGCTTCAAAATAAAGACTGTGCTTTTTTTGCCACGAATCATCATGACTTTTAACTGTGACGGATTCCAAGTTTCCACTTGGTGTTTTAAGGCGTATAGACTCTACAAGTTTATCTATAAGCGCTTCTTGCTCTGCTTTTTTTATATCAGAAACTTTACCAAAAAAACCATACGGCTTACTTTCAATCAAAGATATGCTTGAAGGAAAGTCATTCCATTTACCGTTTGGTTCAAATTTAAAGTTTGGCAAGTCTGTTTTAAACTTGGCTATAAACTCTTTTTTTACCGATTGTCCAAGCGCAGAAAAAGACGGTTGTACTGCAACCGAAAACTCAGTTTGAGGAGTCAGTGGAAATAAGAGCCTACATGATAGTTGAGTTAAAGTGACAAAATGCCAATTACACTGCTCTTTTGGGATGTTTGACGTAATAATAGATTGAAGCTGACTATTTGCTGGAACAGCACCCGGAATCGTAATTTTTTGATTAAACGAAATTAAAATTTGTGTGACGTTGTCATTATCTTTTTCACTATTTTCAATATTTGAATGCGTGTTAAAAGTTATGTCTGTCACCAATAAATTTTTATCTTTATTCGCTGCTTCTACTTTTTCACTGAGGCTAACCTCTGTCGTACAAGAAATTAATAATATTGCTAAAAACGCAAGTACAACAGAAGTTAGTCTAGGCATTACATTATTGTCCGTCTTTGTTTCTTAAATCCATAATTGGCATCGCGCCCTCGCCCATCATAGTTGAAGGTAATTTTCCGTCCCATGCTTGGGCTTCGGTCAACTTAACAATTAATGGGTTATTTTTAAGTGCTTTTGCTTTCGCTTCA
>PJEL010001588.1_pt1 | contig 22452 bp, 16 predicted proteins | sample 1853271 | NCBI WGS metagenome assembly PJEL01 (sample SAMN08108733, study PRJNA415343) | Invertebrate metagenome, whole genome shotgun sequencing project. | host: Globobulimina | place: Sweden: Gullmar Fjord | collected 2015-08
CCCATCTCGAGGGAGGTGAGCGCGCGCACGGGGATCAGTGACATGAGCGCCGGGGACCAGATCTCGAAGTCGAGGATAGCGTCTAGATCACTCCGATCATCGGATGAAAAGGCACTCGTTACCTGAACCGTCTTGTCTTCTGTCACCAGATCTGGGAGCCGGTTGCTGCGCATGGCATAGCCGACGGTCTGGCCGACAGTGGACGCGCTCACGCCGTAGCGACCGACGACATCGCGCTCGACGACCAGGCGGATCTCGTCAGCGCCGTCGTTGAGCACATCCACGTGGGCACCGAGGCTCCCGGGTACGTTGTCGAGGCGCCGGGCCATCTCCTCGGAGAGCCCCATCAAGGTCGGCATGTCCTCGCCGGTGATCCGGAGCGTAATGCTGTTTCCTCCCCCGTCCTCGCCGCTGTCCCAGCCAACCGAGCCCTTCACACCGGGTAGGTGGTCGGGCAGGACCTCCTTGGCGGCGTCCATCACATCTTCGCGGGCCATCGGGCCGTCGCTCTCGAGATAGACCCGCACGCGGCCGTGGTTGGACTTGCTGTCGAGCTGCCCGCGATAGACCCGCACTCCCCATTCTTCGCGATGCTCCTCGACGACGGTCTCAAAAGCCCGGAGAGTGGCGTCGCGATCGCCCATCGCGAACTGCGGCGGCACCTCGAACCGGATGGCGAAGTCGTTGAGGTTCTCGTCGCTGCTGTCGCTGCAGTCCACGCCGGGAACCGCAATGCCATAGGTCAGCACACCGATCGCCAACAGCGCCATGGTGGCGTCGACGCGGTGGGCGAGGACCCAGCGAAGGATGCCGACGTACTTGTTGGTCATCCACTTCAGCCAGCCGGGATCCGGCTTGATCGCGGCGTGCCCCATGTAGCGAGTGGCCAGCGGCGCGAACACCAAGGCAACCAACAGCGAGGCGGCGAGCGCGAAGACCACCGGGAAGCCGATGACGCCGAGGAAGAACGAGAAGGTCTGGTTCTCCGACATGAGGATGACCGGCAGGAACACCACCATGGTCGTCAGAGTCGACATCAGAATTGCGAGGTTCACCTCCGCTGTTCCGCCGATCGCGGCTGCGCGGACTCCCGCTCCCTCGGCTCTTCGCCGATAGATGGTCTCCACCACGACGATGGCGTTGTCGACCACCATGCCCACCGCGAGCATGAGGCCCATGAGTGACAGCAGGTTCAGGGACGTGCCCCGGAAGTAGAGCACACCCACGGTGATCAGCAGGGAGAACGGGATAGATGCTGCGATCAGCAGCGTCATCTTCCACTCCCGCAGGAAGGCGTAGAGGATGAGCAACGCAAAGAAGCCACCCGTCAATGCGGTGGCCGTCAGGGTGTCGATGCTCTCGGTGATGAGCTCGCCCTGGTTGAAGAAGATGAAGAAGGTCACCCCCTCGAGGCGGGGATCGGACTCCATATTCTTGAGCACACGCTCGACTTCGCGGGTGACCTCGACCGTGTTCGCGCTCGACTCCTTCATGAGTGCAAACGCCGCCGCCTGCTCGCCATTCACCCGGTTTAGACTGCTCGAGATCGCACTCCGCATGCTGACCTCGGCGATATCCTCTAGAACGACGCCCTCTTTCACTGGATAGCGCCGCAGGTCCTCCACTCCGTTGATTCGGGCCAGGGAGCGCGCGTGCTGGTTGAGTCCCCGGTCCTGGATCTCCCCGGACGCCATCTGGAAGTTGTCGGACATGAGCCGACGCTGCAGCCCGCCAAGGTCGATTCCCGCGCCGTAGACCCGGCTCTTGTCGTAGTCCACCCACACCGATCGCTGCGGTACGCCCCACACATCCACCGAGGCGACGCCAGCGATGCGCTCGAGTTGCGGCTGCACGATTCGGGTCATGAGGTGGTGGGGATCCTCCACGTCCTCGGGCAGCGACACACCAGCCCAGACGATCGGGCTGTCGTTGGGGTTGTACCGATAGATCCAGTAGCGCTCGACATCGTCTGGAAGGTCCGACATCGAGCGCTCGAGCCGGTCCACTACGCTGTTGTAGGCCTCGTCCATGTTGATGGAGGAGTGGAACTCGAGGGCGAAGCTGCCGGAGCCCGAGTTGGCGTAGCTGCGAATGCGACTGATGCCGGGAATGGTGCCCAGCTGGGCCTCGATCGGCCGGATGATCTGCTCGTCGGTCTCCATCGGCGAGGCGTCGTTCCAGGGCACGCTGACCCAAAGAAACCCAGGTTCGAAGCCCGAAGGCAGCATCTGCATCGGGATCTGCGTCCAGGCGATGCAGCCCACCACCAGCATGGCGAGCAGAAGCATCAGCACCGACACTGGCCGGTCGTAGGACAGCGTCGGCAGCCACTCCCTCATCCGGCGATCTCTCCTTCGGGAGGCAGCGGAGCCGGCTCGTGGGCCTCGCCCGGAGAGGCCATGCGGTACACGACTGGAATGACGATCAGCGTCAGGAGCGTGGAGCTGAGGAGACCGCCAATCACCGTCACAGCGAGGGGCGCCTGCATCTCGGCTCCCGCGCCAAAACCAAGTGCGAGGGGGAATAATCCCAGAACGGTTGTCGCCGTCGTGATCAGGATCGGACGCACGCGTAGTGCCGCAGCCCTGCGGATTGCGTCGTCGATCTTCTCTCCGTCGTCCCGGAAGCGATTGATGCAGTCGACCAGCACGATGGCGTTGTTGACGACCACGCCCGCCAGAACGATCCCGCCGATCAGTACAACCACCGAGATCGGGGAGCCGACCATGAACAGCCCGGCGACGGCGCCCACGGCGGCCAGAGGCACCGAAAACAGGATTACCAAGGGATGAACCAGGCTTTCAAAGGTGCTGGCCATGATGACATAGACCAGGAAGACGGCGAGCCCCAGGGCAAACTGCAGGGAGGCTAGCGACTCCTGCATCTCCAGCGATTGGCCGGCGACGCTCCAGTACACGGAGTCGTCGAGGTGCAGGCCCTGCAGGGTCTCGGCAATATCGGCGCCGGCGGAACCCAGATCAAAGCCCTCGAGGTTGGCGCTGACGACCACCGCCCGCTGCTGGTCGACTCGCCGGATCTCGGAGGGGCCGATGGTCTCCTCGAAGTCGGCGACCGCGGACAAGGGAATCGCCGGTATCAGGTTGGGATTGACGTTGATGCGCTCCAGATCATCGAGGGTTGCTCGGTCGTTTTCCTCGAGCTGAACCATGAGCGAGATCCGCTTGTCGCCCTCGTGGATCCGGGTCGCCTCGACGCCTTGGATCTTGTCGCGAACCCGCGAAGCCACGGTCGCCGCGTCGAGCCCGAGGCGGTGCAGGCGCATCCGGTCATAGTGGATCTGGACCTCGGGATGGCCGCGGACAAGGCTGCTGCGAACGTCGCGCAGCCCATCGACGGTATCGAGGCGGCTCACCACCCTGTCACCGGACTCCCGGAGGATGTCGAGGTCGTAGCCGAAGATCACCACCTCGACGGGCGTCTTGAACGAGAACAGCACCGGCCGGACCATCTTCGACTCGAGCCGCGGGATCTCGCCGAGTGAGCTGCGAAGCTGCTCCATCACCAGCGCCTCGCGGGTCGCCCAGTCCCCGCCGCGCTTGAGCTGAATGCGCAGGCGAGCGGTATGTTCGCCCTCGTCGGCGCGAGCGTCGGCACGCAGATCGGCTCCGATGGCGGTGTACACGGTCTCGACGTTGGGATTCGACTTCACGATCTGCTCGGCCTCGGCGACGACAATCGCCGTTCGCTCCAGCGGCGTTCCGACCGGAAGCGCGAGCTCGGCCGTGAATCGGCCCTGGTGAATCTCGGGAATCAGCTCGGTTCCCAGCGTTCCCACGACTCCTGCGGACACCGCCAAGAGCAGGAGTGCCGACACGACGATGCCCCCGCCCCCCCGCAAGGCGGTCGCGAGCGCAGTCACGTACCGCCCCGTGAAGCGCAGGTAGATCGCCTGGAAGCGCCCCGCCATCCACATCAGCAGCCCCGCCGCCGGGTACACGGCGACGACCAACACCATGATGAACAGACGCACCGCGACAGCCGTCGACAGTGCAAAGAGCACAAAGCCCCCGGAGAAGAACAGATGTCCCAGGAAGCGCACGACGGCATAGGGCAGGGTCACCCAGCGGATTCTCCACGCGCGAGTCCACTCCCGCCAGGCGCTCCAGCCCGCTCGGGGGCCTGCCCACGTCCACCTCCAAGCGCCGGACACCACGGTCCAGAGCCAGCCTGTCAGCGACTGTCCGCCTCGCTCGAGGAGCCCGACGATGCTTCCTCCGAGTTGTGCCGTTCCGAGGGCGGAGAGATCGACGGCGGCCATCGTCGGAACGCCGAACAGGGCGACGAACAGCGAGGCCAAGAGCGAGGAGACAACAGCCATGGACAGGTCGCCAAAGAGCTCGCCAGCGATACCCTCCACGAACGAGATTGGGAGGAAGACTGCCACCGTTGTCAAGGTGGAGGCGACGACCGCCACTGCGACGTCCCCGGCACCGTTGATCGACGCGTCACATCGATTCTGCCCCTCCTCCCTGTATCTCTGGATGCTCTCCAGCACGACCACCGCGTTGTCCACGAGCATGCCGACCCCGAGGGCGAGGCCGCCCAGGGACATCAGGTTCAAGGAGATGTCGAGCATGTAGAGCGGAGCGAAGCCGATGAGGATCGACAGCGGGATCGCTACGCCGATGATCGCAGTCGCTCGAAAGTCCCGCAGGAAGAGGAACAGCACAAAGACCGCGAAGAATCCACCTATGAATGCCGTGTTTCTGAGGTTCAGCACCGCGGATTCGATGAATGCGGCCTGATCGTCGACGATGGTGAGGGCGACCCCATCCGGGAGTCCGGCAACCAGACCGGGCGTCAGACCCATCTGCTCCGCGTACTCTGCGTACTGAGGCGCGATCTTGTCGCCATCTAGCTCCTTCTTGAGGCGATTCGCTACCGAGACCACGTTGACGTCGGCCTCTTTGAAGATCTCGAGTTCGACGGCCGCCCCGCCGTTCAGCCTGGAGATCACGTCGCGCTCGCGATGGGTCGCGGTGACCTGGGCCACGTCGGTCAGCGGGACGAGCACCCCATCGTTGCGCCGGATCCGCAGGGAGCGCAGCTCGTCGATGGTGGTGTACTCGTTGATCGTGCGGATCAGGTACTCGACGTCTCCTTCGATGATGGATCCGCCGGCGACGTTGATGTTCTCGGACTGTAGAGCCGCTTCGACGCCATCCAGCGTGACCTGCCTCGCGGCGAGCCAATCCTCGCGGACATTGACATGGATCTCGCGTTCGAGGCCGCCTTTCACGCGCACCGCCGCGACGCCCTTCATGCTCTCCAGCTCGCGCTTGATCTCGTCCTCGGCGAGGTTGCGGAGCATGAACAAGGCAGCGTCGCCCTCGGGCAGCACCACACCCTCCGCGACGTTCTCGGCATCCATCCAGAGCACCAATCGCAGGAACGGCTCCAGGGATGGATCGTAGTGGAGGATCAGGGGTCGCTCCGCCTCCGGTGCGAGCCAGCTCGACTGCAGGTTCTCACGGATCGTCTGCGACGCCTGGGCCATGTCGGTGCCCCAGTCGAAACCCAGCACGACGTCGGAGTTGCCGGCGCGGGAGCGGCTCTCGATGGACACCAACCCGTCCAAGGTCGCGAGGCTCTCCTCGATGCGCCTCGAGATCTGGGTCTCGACCTCTTGAGGTGCTGCGCCCTCATACGCAGTGCGCACCGTGATGGTCGGGTAGCTGATGTCGGGCATGAGCTCGACCGCGAGGCGCTGGTACGACACCCAGCCGAACACGATGGCCGCCAGAAACGCCATCGACACCGCGACCGGGTGATTGACCACCGCTCGAAACAAGCCGTGGGTCAGGCTCCCCTTTGTCACCCCTTGTCCTCTGTCCGCTCACCGTCCGGATCCGCCCCGGCATTGTCCTGCTCGTCGTTCACACGAACCGCGGCGCCGTCCCGCAGATGGCTCTGCCCGACCACGATCACCTGGTCTCCTTCGACCACCCCCTCCAGCACCTCGGCAAAGTCGTCGTCAACGAGTCCGAGGTTGACTGCCACGCGTTCGGCGACATGAGGGTCTGTTTTTTCTGGCTCCTCTTCCTCTTCTTCGCCTTGAACTTCTTCGTCGGCAAACATCGCAACGATGCCGGCGTACCAAGGCTCGCCACCTTCACCCTCGGCGTTCTCGTCCTCCGCCTTCTCCTCTTCGATCTCGGGCTTTGGAATGTACCGATAGACCACGGGAATCCCGTCTTCGTACACGAGCGCGTTCTTGGGAACGACAACGACATCGCGGCGTCTGTCGACCTCGAGATCGACCGAGACGAACTGGCCAGGGCGCAGTACGTGCTGGAGGCCATCGAGCTGAATCGTGACCCTGAAGGTGCCGGATGTAGAGTCGATGATGGGGGCAACGCGGGTGACGACGCCACTGGCGAAGCTCTCGTCGTCGTACGCCGAGGTCAGCGTTGCCGTCTGGGAGATGGCGACCTGTTTCAGATCTCGCTCTGGCAGGGTCGTAACTGCGCGGAGATGCTCGAGATCGACCACTTTGAACGCGGCTGTGCTGCCGCCCGCCAGCTCGCCGACACGGACATCGCGCGCCGCCACCACCCCATCGAACGGAGCCGTCAGGCGAGTCTGGCCGAACGAGCGCGAGGCCTCACGCGCCGAGGTCTTTGCGGTCTGTAGCTGATAGGCCAGATCGTCGAGCTCGCGATCGGAGACCGCCCCGCGAGCGGCGAGCTGGGCCATCTCATCGTACTGACGCTGCAGCCGGGTGAGTTCTGCTCGGGAGCGCTCGGCACCGGCATCGAGGCTGACGCTCTCGAGCACTGCGAGCAGATCTCCGCGCTTGACGGGATCGCCCTCGCCCTTGTGTACGGAGAGCACGACACCGGTCGTCGCCGGGATGATGTCCGCGGAGGACTCGCTCTCGATAATGGCGGATGACGAAAGGTTATCGGCGACTTCGCCCTTGGTCACCGTGTCGACGAGGACCAGCGAGACGGGCTCGGCCTGTTCCTTGCCGCCCGGGCCCCCTTCACCACCAAAACCCTGCTCGCCCCCACCACCGACGGAGCAGGCACCGAACACCACGATCAGCAGCGGCAAACCCAAACGCATGCGTCTCCTTATCTGGTGGCGGTTACGACGGCGCAGTCCGTCTATTCCATCCGACCTCCACAAACCTGGTCAACGGTTGTCACCGACTGTCTGGTGTGTGCCACAATGCCCCGGCATTCCGGGAGGAAAAGTCCGCCATTGGGGGACACAGGGACCTTGACGGAGACCACTGACCTGCTTCGGCGCCTTTTCGAGGCCCTGGAGAAGCGCAGTGATCTCTATGGCGGCGAGCCCATTCGGGACCCGGATGGCTCACTCACTGCGACGCTGGGCGCCTTGCGGAACTGCGTGACCCAGCCCATCCGAACTCAGGCGGCCGAGACCTCGCCCCCTCGGCGCGTAGCCGTCGCCATGGCGCTGGCGATGCACAGCCAGCCTCATCTGGCGTCCACCTTCGACTTCGGTGCCAACGACGGCACGGAGAAGATCCACGAGCGCGATCACTGCCCCCCAGAAGCCCCGTTTGTCCTGTCCAACGAGGTCTTGGAGGAGGCACTAGGCCTCTCGGAGTGGGAGCTCGACGAGCTGCGAGAGGACATCGATCGCCGCGCCAGTGAGACCCTGAAGCAGCAGCGCTGTCTGCAGTTCCTGTGGACTCACTTCGGCCTGCCCAAAGGCAATATCGACGGCCTCTTCCGCGTGCTCTTTCCCGGGACGCCCCGCACGCGTCAACGCCCGGAGCTCCTCCGCCGGCGAACTCAGCTCTACGCGGTGGTGCAACAGGAGCTGTCCCCGCCCGCCCAGTCGCTCTACATCTCTTGGCTCCCCTTGAACCCCGAGAAGATCCTGGCTCCGCTCTCGACCTTCAACCACCGCTCCGTGGACGTGGGCTTGAGGCGCTCCATCGGCCGAAGCATCGGCGCCGACGAGACCGAGGTCAGCGGGCTCCTCGACGGCATGGTCACCATCCTTCCCCGCTACGGCGTCGAGCGATTCCTCGAGCTCGATCAGTGGCGGTCCTCGGGCTACGCCACCATCGCTGACTTATGCAAGGACTACGTGGGATCTGCGTGGCTGACTCGCCGCATCGAAGCGGATGGTGCGGAGTGGAAGCGCTGGCTGCGCGCCAAGGACGGCAGGCTGGAGATACTCGGCGAAGAGCGCTCGCTCCTCGACGCACTGGCCATGCCGCGGGTCCAGGCGATGATGCGTCAGCTCTACGGTGCCGTCGTCGCCGGGGTCGACAGCGAAGAAGCCGACCACGAGCCAGGCCTGGACGACCTGCGGCTCTACGATCTCGGTCGCCATCTGCGCCTTGTCCTGCACCCGCTTCTGGAGTGGGTCAACGATGCCCGCACACACGCACACATCGCGGGCTCCCTCGGCCTGGAGCTCGGCACGGTCGTCGAAAAGATGACCCAGGTCGGAGATACCTGGGCAGATCAAGCGGGACGCGCCTGGTATGGCCCACCCACCGCGTCGCGCCGCCACTCGATCCAGACCATCCTCACCAAGCACCTCATCGCCCTGCACGCCTCCCTGCGGAGGATGACGCACCGCATCCCCGACAGCCGCTGGGGCCATCGCAGCCTCCTGCTCCTGTTCACCGCGCATTACCTGGCCGAGGCGCGGATCGAGCGGCTCTGGCTCAAGGGCCTCTCCGACTCCATCGTCGACGAAGAGAGCCCGCTGCCTCCGCCTGAAGACGTAGTTGGAACCTGGTTCTGGTGCACCTGGCAGCGCCTGTTGAACCAGATCGACGTCGAGAGCGCGGCGACGATCTCAGGCTACTGAAGCTGCGAGCGTAGGCCCTCCAGAAGGCGCCTACATCCCCTGGTATTCGGGACCGTTGCCACCCTCGGGAGTCACCCAGGTGATGATCTGGTAGGGGTCGCGGATGTCGCAGGTCTTGCAGTGCACGCAGTTGCCGAAGTCCACTTCCATCTCGAGCCGGCCCGAGGCCTCGCTCTCGCGCATGTTGTAGACCTCTGCCGGGCAGAACACCGTGCAAGGATTGCCGTACTCTTCGAGGCACCTCGTCGCGCAGATGTCGGTGTCGACGATCTTGAGATGGCAGGGCTGCTGCTCTTCGTGCACGGTGCCAGAGTTGAACACGTCGGTGAGCTTGTCGATGAGATATTTCCCGTCGTAGCTCACCTTCTTGGCTGGAATACCGTCCTCGCCGTAGTAGTCGGCGACCTTTTTCATGTGCGTATGATCGGCCGTCCAGGACTTGGTCTCGCCCGGGCCGAAGAAGTACTGCGCACCGGTCTTGATGAGGCCAGCCACGAACCCATTATGGAAGTTCGCGTGCATGTTCTTGGCGGGCTCCATCTCGGTCCGAATCCAGCTCTCATCGACAGCGGTCGAATAGGAAGCCAGGTCGGCGGCGCTGTTTCCGGCCCCGGTCATATTGCGGAAAGCAGCCTCGGCAGCCAACATTCCAGATTTCATGGACAAGTGGATGCCCTTGATCCGCATCGGGTTGAGGAAGGACGCGCTGTCGCCGACGATCATCGCCCCGCCCGTGTACAGCTGCGGGATGGAAGCCCAGCCCCCCATGGTGGCCGCCTTGGCCCCGTACTTGATGACCTTGCCGGTGCCGATGATGGAGCGCACGTAGGGGTGGGTCTTCAGCTCTTGCAGGAGCGCGTGGCAGTCCATCGCCGGATCCGCGGCGTCAAGAGAGACCATCATGCCGATGGCGACCTTGTCACCACCCATCGAGTACATGAATGACCCGCCGAAAGTATGCATGTCGAGTGGATAACCGACGGAATGAATGATGAAGCCGTGATCGATGGTGCCGTCAGGCAGCTCGAGGATCTCCTTGCAGCCGACCTCGTAGGTCATCGGGTTCGAGTTGGCGTCGAGCTCGTGGCGGGCGATCAGCTGCTTGGTGAGGTGGCCGCGGGGGCCCTCGCCAAGGATCGTCACCGGGGACTGCAGGTCCATGCCGGGCTCGAAGTTGTCTTTTGGCTCGCCGTCCCGGCCGACACCCTTGTCACCAGTTCGCACGCCATTGACGGTGTCTCCCTCGTAGAGGAGTTCGGCCCCGGCGAATCCCGGGAAGATGTTCACGCCCTTCTCTTCGGCGATCTCGGCCAGCCACTTGCAGAAGGAGCCGAGGCTGATGATCGGCTTGCCGAGGTTGACGATCTCGGGCGGGAGCCACGGCGCCTTGATCACGCCCTCGTCGGTGAGCATCGCCATTTCTTCGCGCTCGACCCACCGCTCGAGGGGAAAGGAGTCGTTTTCGCGCCAGTCCGGGATGAGCTCGGTGAGCGCCCGGGGGTCCATCACCGCGCCCGAGAGCTGGTGGGAACCGACCTCGGAGCCCTTCTCGACCACGACAATCATGGGCTCGTCGAGGGCTTCTCCCTTGATGGTTCCGGCCCCCACACCTTCGTTGTGTTTTTCGATGAGATTCATCAAGTGGATCGCGCCCGCCAAGCATGCGGGTCCAGCTCCGACGAACACCACATCACAGGGCATCTCTTCGCGTTCCATTCAGCCTCCGAAGCAGTCGGACTGCTAACACGCTAAGCGGCGTGTGATGCATCCCATCCTGTTCAGTGTCGGCGACTTCCAGATCCACACCTATGGGGCGGCGGGAGCAGCTGGCTTTTTGCTCGTTGCGGCCGTGGCTTTGTACCGGGCACGCGCCCTCGGCGTACAGCCCGAGCGAACCGCCGATTTGATCTTTTGGAGCTCCATCGCGGCGCTGATTGGATCTCGCGTGGTGTACCTGATCCAGAACCCGACCCATGCTGTCACGCTCTACGACTGGGTCAACATCCGCAACGGCGGCCTGGTCTTCTATGGCGCGGTCATCTTCGTCCTGCCGGTCGGTAGCTACCTGATGCGCCGGTTCGAGATGCCGTACTTCGCGATGTGGGACGTCTTTGCCACCGCCATCCCCATCGCCCACGGGATCTCGCGACTCGGGTGCTTCGCGGCGGGCTGTTGCTGGGGGCGAGAGTCGGATCTGCCCTGGGCGGTGAGCTTCTCCGATCCGAACTCTGTGGCCCCCCTCGCCGTTCCCATGCACCCCACCCAGCTGTACGAAGCGGCCTATCTGTTCTCCATCGGCGTGGTCGTGAACGTCTTCTACAGCCGGAAGAGCTTCGATGGTCAGGTCATGCTGCTGTACCTGATGCTCTATGCCATGGGGCGGCCGGTGCTCGAGACCTTCCGCGGCGACGAGACGCGCGGGTTCTTCGTTCCCAGCCTCCTCGGTGAGACGCTCTCGTACTCCCAGGGTGTCTCGATCTGCCTCGCCATCGTCGCCCTGAGCGTGTTTCTGTATGGCGCGCGCAGGGCGAGCAACAGAACGGGGGACTGACCAGCCCCGACCCGCCCGAAAGGTGCGGACAATCATGGCATCGGGCCTGAACGTGATCTCGATGGTGCCGTCGAGATCGGTGCGGAGAACCTCGATTCCCCTCTCTTGATAGCGCCGGATGACGGTGTGGTGAGGATGGCGGTAGAGGTTGCGACGGCCCACGCCGATCACCGCCAGCTGCGGCTGCGTTGCATCGAGAAGCGCATCGCTCGACGAGCTCCGACTGCCATGATGCGGGACCTTGAGGACCGGAACCGGAGTCAGTGTGCTGGCGAGAGCCGCCTCGGCTTCGCGGCCAATGTCGCCAGTGAACAACGTGGAGCTGTGCAAGACGACGAGTGACCGGTCGTTCCGAGACGCCCCTTCGAACGGCAGGGGCTTGGAGACGACCTCGATGCCTCGCTCTTCGGCGATACGCAGCGCGTCTTGCATGCCGTCACGATCGCCCATCCACAGCTCGTCTACCCGAAGGGACTGGAGGACAGGCACCGCTCCACCCACGTGATCGGCGTCGCCATGCGTGATGACCACCGCGTCGAGGTGGCCGATCCCGCGCCTCCTGAGCCACCCGAGCACGCGATTGGAAGGCGGACCGCCGTCGACGAGGATCCGCTCCCCGGAAGCCAGCTCGACCAGCGCCGCGTCCCCCTGTCCGACATCGAGAAAGGTGACGCGATCTGTGGTTGGAACCTCGCGAAGTCCCAGTGCACACACCACGATCGGGAGCACCAGAGAAGGCCGGTTCGGCCACAGGATCGGCGCGATGAGGAAGATCGCGCCGACGGGCCCCACCGCGGGGTGAAGGGGCTCGAGAGCAAGGGGAATCAGAGCCGCAAACATGCCCCCCAAAGCCGTCGTACCGACGAGAGCCGCTAACCCGGAGAGCCACTCGGGGCCCCAGACCGCGAGGTTCGCGCAGGGCACCACCACCAGCGCCATCACGGGCATCGCGATCAGGTTGGCGACTGGGGAAAGCGGAGCTACATCCTGGAACCACCACGCGGCGGCCGGAAGCGTACCCAGAGTGGCGGAGATCGTGACCGCCATCCCGTTGATCGCCCATTCGATGATCATCGGGACATCAGGCGGGATCCAGCGGAGGATCCAGGGGGTAATCCGCACGATGCCAACCACAGCTCCAAATGACAGCTGCATCGACGGCGAGGCAACGGCCGCGGGATCGACCACCAGCACCGCGACTGCGGCGACCCCCAGGAGCGCGAGAGGGTCGGAGACACGGCCGCAGACCTTGGCTACGGCGATCCAGGCCAGGCCCCAGGCCGCTCGCTGGGCGCTTACCGGGCCTCCCGCGGCTGCGACGTAGACAAACCCCGCCCCCGCGGCCGCGATCCAGCTCCAGCTGGAGGGCCACCCGACCGGGCGAATGGCGGTGAGGAGGAGACAGAGGAGACGAACGCTCCCCCCAACGATCAGCCCGACGATTCCCACGTGAAACCCCGAGATCGCGAGCAGATGGGCCGTTCCGGTGCGCCGCAACAGCTCCCAGCTCCGCTCGTCGACGCCGCTTCGATCGCCGACAGCAACTGCTCGCAGAACTCCCGTACCATCGGACGGCCGCCGACCGCGCGGTCCCCCTCCGAGGATCTCGAAGGCATCGACGCGAAGCTGAGTGCGGATCCCGGCCCGACCAGCAGCGCGAACTGGATCGGGCGCCCCGGGAAGGAGCGGGCCGCCAAGGTCACGACCGTCTCCCCGTGCCAACACCGCGGCGCCAAGGGGCGGAGAGCGCTCCGGAAAACGGCAGCGGATCCTGCCGCCCGCCGCCGTCCACGGTTGCCCGGGGGCGGCCCAGGCGGAGACCGCGATGTCAGCCGAGCCACCTGAACTCACGCCGACGACGATGCCGCGGACAGAGATCGGACCGCGCAGGACGGGGCCGCGGGGCACGGTCGCGACCAGGAGGAGCCCCGTCGCGAGGCCGAAGAGGCCGGCCAACAGACGCCCCACCGCCCCGGGCGCTCGGAGAGTGCCGCGCATGAAGATGGCGAGTAGAGCGGCCAGCGTGCCGAAGCAGACCAGTTGCGGCGGCGTGAAACCCTGCAGCCAGGGAGCTAGGACCACTCCCAGCACAACACCGCAACACGACCATACAATCGGCACGCCGACCTCCGGCCAGCCCAAAAGCAAGGCTCGTGCCAGCCTAAAGTGAGCGTTGTTCCGTGCGCGGAGCCGTCAGCTGACTGACAGCTGTCACCGACGTCCGTCAGTTCGCGGCGGCCGGCGGGAACAGGGACTGGATCGTCTGGGTCTCGACCTTGGCGTAGAAACCCTGGGGCGTCACTTTGGACAGTTGAATCACGTCGCGACCGACGGCGATGACCACCAGGCGGTGGGCCTCGATGAAGCTGCCGGGCTGCACCACAATCTCCTCGCCACCCGGAAGCCCGAGCACCGCTCGCGGTGGCTGTACATCGTGGAGCGTCGCCAACAGACGCACACCCCATGACCCAGATGGGAGTGGCTGAGTCGGGTCCCACTCGGGAACCACAACCGGCGCCAGGGGGGCTACGGGCGCGACCATCGCTGGACCGGGAGCAGGCGCCGTGAGATCGCTAGGATCCAGACCATTGGCCCGGGCCTGCAGAGCGAGGAGCTCCGCATCAGTGGCGTCACCATCGATTCCGGGGAGTTCGCTCTGAGGTCGATCTTCACCTTCGAAGTCGAAATCTCCCTGCGGGCCACCGAGGGGTACGGGTGCTGCACGAGTCGTCTCACCGCTCGCTGAGACCGGCACCGGCGAGAACGGATCGCCGGGATTCTGCATGTCCTGACAGGCGGACAAACCGACGAGGATCAGGCCCCACTGGGCGATTCGCGTTGCGCTGAGCATTCAGCCTCCATTGGCACCTTATCCCCGTAGGGGGTGGGGTCACCAGAAACGCGGGAACCCCGTCGGTAAATACCAGAGCATCAACGCCGTCAGTGCGGGGATGGTGAGTAGCACGCCTACCGCGCGAGGAGTTGACTCCTGGAGTGCGTTCAACACCGACTTCGGATTCGCGAGCAGGATCGCCGTGTACACGATCCACAACGGCTCAAGTGGCAGTCTGAACCGGGTCATCCCATACATCATCGCGATTGTCGCGCACGTGTACAGGACTGTGCCCACCGCGATGAAGCCGTAGGGTCCGCGGGCTCTCGCCCATGCCGATATCGTGCCAAGGAGCACAATAAACATCGTTGTGCCGGCGATATACACCAACACAGCTTCTTTGATGAGCCACGGGAGCCCGGGCCAATACCCCCAGCGAATGTGCCGCGTGAGGAAGGAGTTCGGGTTCAGGAGCTGCGCGAGGCGAACCGGAATGCGATTCACGAACTTGTCTGGGTTCTCGCGAATCCACTTGAACGCCCTTCCGACATCGCACTTGCTCGACGCGACTGGCGGCTGGTTCCTCGCACACGGAAGCCGACCCGTACGCAGGTACTTTGCGTACAGGGGGCCAGTGAGCATGCCGATCCCGTAGTCGAAGGTCAGGGGCGGGTAGTCGTTGTTGCCCAGGAACATCACGTGCCCGACCGTCGCGTCGGAGACCAGGAATCCCCCGTGTTTGGGCGATGCGTACATCGAGTAGGGCGCGACCGCGATGACGACCGCGACGGCCATCGCCGCGCCGTGCTTCCATCTGCGTTTCACGGCATCGAAGAACGCCGGGCCGTTCGTCCATCCGGATTCGGGCCAGATGACGGCGACGAGGAAGATCGGGGGCAGATAGGTCGCCACGCCCCTGAACAGGATGCAGGCGGCCAACATCAGCCCAGCGAGCCCCATATACGGCCACGGCTTGTCCCGCGCCCACAGCAAAGCGAGCACGGCATTGAGCAGGAAGAAGATGTAGATCGTCTCGATCCACATCGTCTCGGTGAAGAAGGCCAGGGTCGGGTGCACCGCAAACATCCAGGCCGCGACCCGGGCCGCCCTGCGGTCTGCCACGCGCCTGGTGATCTCGTAGAGCGTTGCAATGCTGAACATCGAAAGCACGATGTTCACCCACTTCACGGCGAAGAAAGCCCCCGTCAGCGTCTTCATCACGACCAGCAGATAGGGGAAGCCGGGGGCGGTGAGCCAGCCCTTGCTGGACACGGTCAGGCCCTGGCCCTCCATGATCTTCATCGCCATGCCGCGATAGATGCACTCGTCCCGCACGCAGTCCATCTGCGGCCAGAGCGCCATCGGGACCACTCGAATCAGTGCCGCGACAAACAGCGCTCCGAGGAGCCATCGATCCCAGCGGATGTTGCCTTCTGAGGACATCCAGGGGGTTCTAGCGTTCGAACTGCTCCGTGGCCATCTGTTCGAGCATCTCGTCCACCAAGCGCTCTTCGGCCTCCATTTCTTCGAGCCGTCGTTTGAACTGTCTGCGGCGGAGCACTCCCCCGATTAGCAGGGCGATCCCTCCAAATGCCCACCAGATGTCGACAGAGGTGAGTGGCTTGAAGGACAGGGGGATGCCGGCACTGAACCGACCCCTCCACTCCGAGTCGATGTCGTCGAGAAACTGTCCCGTGGTGCGGCGGACCGCTGCGTGCAGGGTCGCGCCACCCGCTACCTCCTTCACCAGCTCGCTCAGAGCCTCCTGTCCGTACTGCATCTCGTACCAGGCGACGAAGTCCGCGGATTGAGCATATGCGAGCTTTGCCCGGACGGGATCGTGTGGGAACCCTCTGGCGAGATCCTCAAGCGAGATCAGCCCTCCAGCCAGCATTCCCGCGGCGATCTCATTGCTGGTCTCGGGCGTGAACTCACCGGCCACGACCTGGGCCACGCCCTCCTGAAGCCACTGCGGAGGCCGCTCCGGCATGAACGCCCGACCGAGGACGATGTGGGTGAGCTCGTGGTCCAGCACCTGCTCGAGGGGTTTGCTCTGACCGTGACGCGCCTTGTTGCTGCGCAGATAGATCACCCCCAGCGCCGGGTAGGCCGTGGCGTCGGCCCACGACGGCGCATTACCAGGTTGGAGCTCGCGAAATTGCGCATCGGTGGTCGCAAGGTACACATGGATGGTGTTGCCGATAGGCAGATCGAGCCGGGTCGCGAGATCGGGCAGCGCCTTGGATCCGTGACGGGCCAGGCGCAGCATCGTGGAGTAGTCGCGCGGATGTCCGTGAAACCTCAGGAACGCCCCATGCACGGTGTCCCACTCCTCCGGGGGCGGTGGAACGGTCCAGCCAGACTCAACCTGGGGGGCCGGCTCCGAGGTCCACTCCTGGGCTAGCGCCGGCGATGTGATCGCCAGCAACCCCACGAAGAGAGCCAACAGAACCGTCCGCAATGTCGCGCGAACAGCCATATGGGAAGTGTGCGCGCCGGCCCCCCGATCGGCAAGGGCATCCGGTGTATGCTATTCGCCGTTATGGCTTTTCCCGACGACATCAATCCAGGCTCACCCGGACCACACGACCAGATGAAGCTCGCCTTCGCCGTGTGGATAGCGAAGATGATCGCCGAGGCCAACGGCGTGCTCGACCTCGCCGAGATCCGGGTCCTCACGACGCGATTCCCAAACGATCTACTGCGCAGCTTCTACCTGGTAGACGAGATGGCGAATCCGACTGCGACCTTCCAGAAGATGTCGCGCGAGGCCATCGCGGTACTACCAGACGCACTGACGCTCGAGGAAAAACTCGAGCTCGTGACGGTCTTTCACGAAGTGTGCATGGCAGACGAAGAGCTGAGCCAGGCCGAGCTGCTCGTGCTGCGCGAGGCCTCCGAAGCCCTCGGGGTGCCGGTGCGGGATCTCTCCCAGCACCTCTCCATGCTTCGGAAGCGCTAGCAGGGTCGCTGAAAAACGGCGCTACATCCACACGGCGCGATGGCGTTTGTCCCGGCCAAATCCCAGTCCGATCGCCGGCATCAGGTGCCAGACCGACCAGTCCTTTTTGCTCCAGCTCGCTGCCGAGAGAGCGTTCACCGAAAACCCGATTCGCACCTTTCCAGGCCGCCAGGCCGCTCCCATCTGTGCCCCATTCGGCAGCAGCAGCGTCGTCTGGATCCCACCTCCGACGTAGAGGCTGTCGCTGCCGAGCACCGTTCGCTCCCAATGCAGGCGGATCGCGCGCAGGGACAGGCCGACCGTCAACCCCTCCGGCGGCAGGAAGATCACCGGCTCGATCTGCTCGATGAACCGCACCGAGACGAAGCGGCCAGTCGTCGAGAACCGAGGGAGCTCATCGTTGAGCCAGGTCGCTGACCCCTCCGAGAGCACATCGACGCGATCAAGACCGACCGGGGCCGCCAGCGCGGAGAGAGCGAGGAGGACGATCACGGATAATCCCCTGGATAGTCGGTAATCAGCGCGTCGACCGGCCAGCGGGCGTAGTAGGCTAGCGCGTCTTTGTCGTTGAGCGTCCACAGCTGGATCTGCACGCCCTTCTCGTGGGCGATCCGCACCTGTCGCCGATCCGCGGACTCGAAGTACACGGCAAGCCCATCGGCTCTGGCGTCGGCGGCCAGGGACACAAAGTCGGTCAGTCCGAGCATGATGTCGCGCTCGGCCTTCAGAGCGACCGCTGTCGTGGACTCCCCGGGTGGGAAGCGCGGCCAGGCGAGGGAGGTCGTGATGTCGCGGTTGTTGTCCCGTCCATAGTCCTCGACCGCCGCGATCACCTCGGCAGCGTTCGCCGATGCATAGAACGGGTTCGGGAGATCCGCAGCGAACCAGCGGGAAAAAATCTGCTCGGCAAAGAGCTCGGGCTCGGGTGTGAGATCCGGCTCCCACTTGATGTCGATGTGGATCATCAGATCGGGGTCGGCGTCCCTGATCATCAGCAGGAGCTCGTCGAAGGACAGGATGCTCTCGGCGCGAACGTGAGCATTGCCAAAGGCCTCATCGGGCACGCCGCCACACAGCCAACCCGCCTCTAGCTCCTCGAAAGTCAGATCCTGAATGAGAATCTCGTCCTCGACGGCCTCCCCTTCGAGGGTTGTGCACAGATCGCGGTGAATCCAAGGATCATGCGACAATACCGGCACATCGTCCGCAGTCAGCACCAGATCGAACTCCACCGCCTCGAAGCCGCTCGCGAGCGTGCCTTCTATCGCCATTCTGGAGTTTTGCGGCCAGTATCCCGCCCCACCCCGGTGAGCCTCCACCATGGGATCACCCGCGAAGTCCTGACAGCCGATAAGGACCACGAACGCCAACAACAGGACTCCCCATCTCCAAAACCGCGACTACCATACTCCTATGGACATCGAGTTCGAGATGCAGCTTGAGGAGCGCCTGACCGATCGGGTGTTCGTTTCGGTCGTGCTCGCGCCCCAGAACGGGCCAGTGCACATCGACGGCGTCTCGGTCGAGATCCTCCAGTGCGGCAGTGCCATCAGCCCGCGCCTGCTCCTCCCCATCGCCGGCACTCTGGGTCAGCCCATCGGCACCACTGTCGAGCTTCGTGCCGGGGGGCCCATCCCGACGGGCTCGCGAGTGGTCGGCACGGCGTGGTCGGGTTGCGCCAAGGTCGACGTCTCTTGCCCGTGCGACCCGTGGACCGAGCTCGAGGGCCACATGCGGGGAACGCGCGCCGTTCTGCTCGGCAACGGCACCATGAGTCGGATCAACGCCCTCACCGAAGACGAGCGACGCTCCATCGTCGAGCTCTTCCCTTGGGTAGCCGAGCCGAGGATCTGCAAGGAGCCGCCCGCGGTCGACATGGTGGAGGCAGAAGAGACCGAAGAAGCGGACGATCTGGTCGATGACATCTGCTGTTGCTACGGTCTCGACGACGAGGACGCCTCGTTCCTCAGGGAGCTTCTCGGCGAGGAGTGATCCCGACGAGCTCCAGAACGCTCGCGACCAGGGAATCGACTGCCGTCGTCCCGTCGATCACCAGATCGGCGAACTGGCGGCTGGGCTCGACGAACTGAACGTGCATTGGCCTCACAGTCCGCTCGTACTGGGCGATGATCTCGTCGACGGGCCGGGCGCGATGGGCGACATCCCTGCGAATCCGCCGGATCAAGCGAATGTCTGCCGGAGCGTGCACAAACACCTTGTGATCCAGACACGCCCGCAGCTCGGCATCCTGGAGCACCAAGATCCCCTCCACGATGATGAGGGGCGCCGGAGCGACCGTCTCCCACTCCGACCGATCGCGGCGTCGATGATGCGCGAAGTCGTAGTGAGGCACGAGAGCCGTCTGTCCCAGGCGCAGCGAGCGCAGGGCGGCCACCATCTCCGAGGTCTCGAGCGCGTCGGGATGGTCGAAGTTGAACTCCACCGGATTATCTAGATACTTCGCCGGCATCGACCGGTAGTAGCGATCGTGGGTCAGCCACAGACAGCCCTCGCCGAGTCGCTTGGCGATCTCGCGAGCCGCTGTCGTCTTCCCCGATGCAGTTCCACCGGCGATGCCCACCACAGTGGGAGTCATTTGCGCCGTCCTACTCCTGACGGAGGTGGCTTATCAGGCGCTCGAGATCCTCGCCGTCCGCGTAGTCGATGACGATCCGGCCTCCACCCTTCTTGAGAGGACGGATGTTCACGCTGGTGTGCAGCGCGTTCTCGAGGAGCTGGGTGGCGTAGTCGAGGGTGCGCTCGCGGGCCTCGCGCTGAACTCGGCGCACCGGCAAGACCCGAACAAGGGAGGAAACCAAGCGCTCGGTGGCTCGCACACTCAGCTGCTGCGCGAGCACCCGGGTCAGGATCCGACGGAGCTCGTCGTCATCGCCGACTGGAAGCAGGGCGCGGGCGTGTCCGGCGCTGATCTTGCCCTCGCGGAGGGCGTCGAGGGCGAAGTCCGGGAGCTTGAGGAGTCGGATGCTGTTCGCGACCGTCGATCGATCCTTGCCGACCTTTCGAGCCACATCTTCCTGGGTGTACGCGTAGTCGTCGATGAGGCGTCGGAAGCCCAGCGCGCTCTCGACCGGATCGAGGTCGGTGCGCTGCAGGTTCTCGACCAGGGCGAGCTCGAGCTGCACCTCGCCGCTGTCGGCATCGCGGACCACCACCGGAACCTCGGCAAGACCCGCCAGAGCGGCGGCACGCAGTCGACGCTCACCAGCGATCAGCACATAGCGACCCTCGTGACGACGCACGACGAGAGGCTGAAGCACACCGTGGATCTTGATCGACGCCGCCAGCGATCCCAGGGCCTCGGTGGCGAAGACCGTGCGAGGTTGCTCGGGGTTCGGCTTGATCTCGTCCAGCGGTACGACCCGCAGCTTGCTGCGCGCCTCGGGAAGGGCATCGCCGTCAAGGGCGCTGTCGGGAATGAGCGAGGCGAGCCCGCGCCCCAGTCCCCTGTTTCCAGTCCGGCTCACACGGCCTCCCTCGCGAGGCTGGCCCCTCGCCGACGATTCACTAGTTCTTTTGCCAACTTCAGATACGCCCTTGCGCCCTTGGAGCGGGGGTCGTACTCGACGATGGACTTGCCGAAGCTCGGCGCCTCTCCCAGCCGCACGTTGCGTGGGATCGAGGTCTCGAAGACGTCATCCTCGAAGAGCTCTCGGGTCTGGGCGACGACCTCGCGACAGAGGTTGTTCCGGTTGTCGACCATGGTCAGCACGATGCCTTCGCGCACGAGATCGGGGTTCAGGCTCTTTCGCACCGCGCCGATGGTCCGAAGCAGCTCCCCAAGGCCCTCCATCGCATAATATTCGGCTTGCAACGGGATTAATACGGAGTCTGCTGCCGTGAGTGCATTCAGGGTCAGGAGGCCGAGGCTCGGCGGGCAGTCGATGATGATCCAGTCGTACTCATCGCGGATGCCGTTCAGTACCTTACGTAGGCGACGCTCGCGACCGGGCTCATCGACGAGCTCGACTTCGGCTCCGACGAGATCACGGCTGGCCGGAATGAGCTGCAGCTTGGCCATGTCGGTCGAGAGGCGAATCGACTCGATCTCCCGATAGTCGAGGAGCGCGTCGTAGATGCCCGCGGAGACCTCAGTGCGCGGATAACCCAGTCCGGAGGAGGCGTTTCCCTGCGGGTCGAGGTCGACGACGAGGACGCGCTGGCCGTTCTTGGCGAGGGCAGCAGACAGATTGACGGTCGTGGTGGTCTTGCCGACGCCACCCTTCTGGTTGGAGATCGCGAGGATTCTTGCCATTTTGGGGCTCTCTAGGGGGAAATGGGGAGATTGAGGGGAGCACGGGAACGCGCACTGAAGGAGGTCACCGATCGGCGACGTGCAGAGTGTAGCCCCCTTTCCTCGATCCGCCAACCATCGGTGTTTCACGTGGAACATCGCGGAAGGAGGCCGATCGCGCCAGAAACGGGGCAACCAGACGATAAGCACCGACCATGGCCACTTGTCAGCCCCCGGCATACAGGGGCTTGCCCGGAGCACACCCTTGCAAGACCTGCTGGAGACCCACCGCCGCCTGCTGGCACAGTGGCGCAAGACGATGAACCTGGTCGGACCTGGAGATCTCTCCGAGCACTACCAGGACTCCGAGCGAGCGCTGGCCTGGATGAAGCCCTCCGGACGGTGGGTGGACCTCGGCAGCGGGGCTGGCTTCCCGGGCATCGTCCTGGCGTCCATGTACCCGGAGCTGCAGGTCGACCTCGTCGATAGTCGCTCGAAGCGCTGCGCGTTCCTGAACCGGGTGCTCACCGAGGCAGGCATAGGCACCGAGCGAGTGAGGGTCCACTGCCAGCGCGTCGAGAAGCTGGAGGGCGGGCAGTGGGACGGCGTGGTCTCGAGAGCCTTCGCTCCCCCACCCAAGGCGCTCTCCCACGCTCGACGACTCCTTGTTCCCGGGGGCACCGCAGTGCTCTTCCTGCAAGAGGAGACGTCGGCCCCGGTGGTGGAGGGTCTTCAGGTGTTCCACGTGGAACACTACGTCGTCGGCGGGAAGCGACGGAAGGCTGTGGGCCTCCGGTGACAGACAGCGCCGAACCGCCGAGTGACCTCGAGGTGACGTTCAGCCACGAGGGTTTCTTGTCTCGGTCCGCGGCGCGAGTCCGGATCAGATTCGGGCCCCCTGTCGCGAGTCTCGTCACCATCATCTTTCTGGCAGCCCTGATGAGCGGGTTCTGGAGCGGCCTGAACCTGTACACGCAGATCATGGCGGCCGAAGTCGTCCTCGCGGTCGGCGCCTTCTTGTGGGTTCTCGT
>PJEL010001589.1_pt1 | contig 22439 bp, 13 predicted proteins | sample 1853271 | NCBI WGS metagenome assembly PJEL01 (sample SAMN08108733, study PRJNA415343) | Invertebrate metagenome, whole genome shotgun sequencing project. | host: Globobulimina | place: Sweden: Gullmar Fjord | collected 2015-08
GAGCTGATTTTGTAATAGGAGTTAATATTATTAATACTGTTCCATATGTTCCAATAGATAAAATGCCATCTATAAGCTTTCGCTCTATCTGTATTGCAAATAGAGATCAAGTTAAAGAAGCAATTAGACAGACTGATGTACATATTGATCCAAAATTCAAAGAAGTAGGTTGTTTATTATCTTCTTACAAAAACTTAATCACACTTTATGAGGCTGGTAAAAAGGCAGCAGAAGAAATGCTCCCAGAGATAAAAAACTGAGACAATGTGCTTTCATTACTGTTAAAATCACAGTTTAACTCATCAATACTTTTTAGATTATCAGACGTATCTTCATAGAATTATCTTTGTATGCAAGTTCCTAAATTATGTAGTAGCGGCATTTCTTTTGGGTAATAAAATAAACATATATCTTAGCTATTCAAAAAATTCGTCTAATAGAACTTTAGACATCATATCATGGTTCCTAACAGAATACTCTTTAATAGAGTCAATATTCTCAGGAATCAAAATCCTATATCTCAATAGATCATTATGCAAAATAATTGATTTTTTATGCTTGTCGGGGATTTCGGTCATATCAACAATAGGTATATCATCAAAACGTGATTCGTATTCTACTAAGCTACTTTCATTAAATTTGCCATTAGTTGATTTTGTAAATAATATAAATGCAATTTGGTTTATTCTATAACAACTTTCATCTAAGTTTTTAGGGGAAAAACGTACTATTTTATCCTTCGTGTTATAAGTATTATATCCAGTTTCAGTTTTCCCATTTATGTTTCTTGTTGTTTGAGTAATATATTCACTATTTTATATAAAGTCATAATTTTTTCGTAGATCAGAAAAGGGCTCTGTATTTTCGGTAACAATTTGTGATGAATACTCCATAAGTTTAATAGCCAGAACAGAAAATGCTAATGCTAATGTTGTAAGCATAGAGCAAAAAGTTGTGATTTTTCTATAAGAAGCACCAATTTCTATATCAATGTGTATAGATAAAGAAGAACTAGAGGTTATTATTGAAATGCTATTATTATCAACGATAGGTTCTTTATGTCAGTATTAAGACTAATTAATAGGTAGTTGAATTCTGTGATATTACTGACAAATGAAGAATTTGAGTTTACATTAAAGCTGCTTTTACTATCTTTTTTACAGTAATTACTTTATTGGGTAGATGTAAAGACTAACTAGACGGTTCTATTATTGTAGTACTATCATTATTTAGTAAAAGATTTTTCGGAGTAGTAGGTTTATTTGCAATTGGTAGACTTGTATTTTCAGAAGACCCTCCACTACAATATAAACAATAACAAAAGTTATTATAGCAAGAGGTTCTACTGCTTTACTGAAAATACTATATTGATTTAATATTCTCACTCAAACAATTGTTACCTATTCTTAGATTAAAATTTTCTTCTTTTTCAGATTCCAAAGCGAAAATAGTATAAAGACTTGTTATGAGTATGGTTGATAGTACTAGTCTTGAAATGAGATTTTTCAAATTTGTGTTTGTTGTCAACATAATAATTACATTAATAAAATATTTGACTCCTCAATACTACTGTTATTGTCTACTATTATTTTAGAAGGATAAACTATTTATTCCAAAACAACAAATCATAGTATATTGAAATCAAAGAGCTATTCTGTGATTATTTGCAAAATATGGGGAACATACATGAATTTCTTCTTTAGATAAATCTCTTGATGGCTTAAGGGAATATGACGTGTCTGCTTACCTCACCACGCTTCTTAAGAGCAGGCCTATTTACCTCTTAAATTGACTCCACCTACACTGGCACAAAAAGATAAGACACCTCTCACAACTCCTTACACATAAAGTTTATTCCCAGAGTTTAATAAACACCCTTAAGTATTCTTATCATAGTTTATCCCTATATCCGCGTTAATAAATAAAAATATAGTTTGACTCTTACAGTTATCCAGGTAAAGACAATTATCATATTCCCAGGGTTATGATAAATCAACCTATTTTATTTTATTTTTTTGCTTTGTTGGTACTATGAGCTTCTTTAGCATGCCACCACTTATCCAATATCCATTTGCTTAATCCTACTTTATTCTTCGCTTTCTTTTTTAACATTTATCTGTTTTCTTTATCTTAAGTTTTTTTTCATTTGTTTTTTCCTTAAGTATTGAACTACTCTAAGAGTGGGTAAAAAATACAACCCGAGGCACTTGTACTAAATCACTTACTTCTGTATCAGAAGTATATCTCTTTGAAAAAACTATTCTGTTTTGAGCTTTTGAGTTATTAGCCCAGAAGCAACGCCGCTGCCTACAAGCCTATACGTATTAGCAGCAGGAGTTTATGTAGGTTATAGTGGCGTCTGGATTTTAATTCTCTCACAAAAGCCATTAAAATATCCTAAGCTCTTGGAAGACGGGCTAATCCTATCTGTTGATGTACCTGGTAATAAGCAGTTATGCCTTTCTACCTATCCAACGGCCTTGCCCTCGCTCGCTGAAACCTGTAAGGTTTCAGACTCACAGAGCGAAGTTTCTTATTAATATTAAGAATATCAATACTTCATATTCTTAACTAGAGCAAGAGGAAGGTGTACTGTTGGGGTTTGTTAGTTGAGAAGATTGTCTTCGACAAATTGATAATTTAGAACAATGGTGACCGACAGAAGTCTCAACAGCTGAGGCTTCTGTAAGCCATCTAATCACTTTGCCTTTTAGGCAAAAGTAGTTTCGATGGCTACACTTTTCCACAAAACCCTGACTGTAATAACTCTGTTATTTAGTAGTGCTATTTATATAAATATAGTATGTTGTGGAGAATGGCGAACTTTCCGACTTTGGGGAAACCCTGTTAGTTCTTTTAGGGATGTAGGTAGATGGCCTAATGCCTAAATTTTAAAATAGTAAAGCCATACAGGTGTTAGTATAGTTTTTAGTAATATTTAAGATAGCATGGTGATTTTGTTAGGTTTTTTTTAACTTTATAATTTTGGTAAGGTTAGTCACCGTGGGGTAAGAATAACCAACAAAAAGAATCCGAAAATAGTTGAATTAGGAAGAAAAAGAGCAAACCTCACCAAAGAACAGGTTGTTACAACAATATTACTTAGGTTAAAAACAGACTTAAAACTTCAGCTAATACGCAATTTTAAACAATCCCTAGAGAAGATTTCTAACTACAGTGAGTTGTAGGTTGGGCTAGCTATAGTGTTTTTTCTTCGTTTCTATAATCAAAAGGCATTATCTATAGTACAATTAACTTGGAGCTTAAGGATTTAAGAGCATATAGAAAGAAGTACACATGTCTAAATATTAGACGATATAGATCTTTTGGGCAGCAAGCATTCTTCGAACGCTTTAACTAGAATGGATGCGTTTAAAAATTCTGGTGAGTTCTAAGTGTAGTGACTTTGGAACCTATGAGGTTATTCACTTGGATAGAGACGTCTTAGAGCCAATAACTAAGGATTTGGTTGAGTTAGGAAATTAAGCTGTTAACTTTTGTAGATAGGAAAAAGAAAATAGTTAAGCTAACGTGAATATCAGCTCCGTTAATATAGTTCCAAGGCATACAAATACAAAAGACCTTACAAATGCTATGAGTAGAGTACTGTTGGTTGCTTTGGTTATGATTTAGGAGAGGCGGAAGCTATCGCTTCCGCCAATTTGCTCGATAAACTAACACTACATGGGATTAAGTTAAAGTAGCTGTCAACCAATAGAAAGGAAAAAATCTATTATATTAAGGCATATTTGAGGAAAATTTTGGCAGTAAATGCCATTAAAAAAGGAATAGGCTCTACTATAGTTAGCCAAAACTACCTATAAATACTTAGTATTATACTTTATTTTGGAAACATTTATGTGTCCCCGTCTACATTCTAAAAAAAATGTGTTAATATTGCAGCTCAATATTAATCGCTTACATTTACATTATGAATTTAAATCAAAATCAAATAATAAAATTGTCAATATTTTTATCTCTATTTACTGTGAATAACGTATGCTCAACATCACTACAATCACAACCTAATGAAACCCATACGGCTTCAATCACAAGCAATTTGTTGAATAGGGATAATCATAACTCTGTGCCTGTCAAAACTAAACAGGAAACAACTGAAACAAAGCTTGAACAAGTAATAGCAACAACTCATGTAAACCTTATAGAAGCAGAAGTAACAACTAATAAAAAGCTTAGTCGATTAATAGGAATAGCTGGTGGAATAGTAATAACTGATGCACAGGTTGAAGAAGCAGCCGCAATAATTAATGCAAACTCAGAAGAAAAAGCCGCAATAATTATTGCGGGAACCGAAAAAATGATGGCAATAATTAATGCCGAGCCAGAACAAATAACAATTAATGGAGTGGTAACAACAAATAAAGAACAAGTAGCCGAGATAATTAATGCAGTAAATAAGGAAGCAATAACACTTTTTAAAAAAAAAGCAAAAGAAAAAATAGAAATAATTAAAGCACAACAAACAAGAATTATTAGACAGCTTGAACAATTAATAAATAAAGCACAGCAAGTAGAAACTTCAACAGAAGTTGAAGAAGTAATAACTAAGACAGAGCCAAAACAAGCAACAACAATAACTCAACCAGCTGTAGCAGAAGCAACAGTTTAGTTAGAGGCTTATCAATCTCAGTGACAGCATAATACCAAAGCACTCGCAATCCTCTTAATAGTAAAGACACGTTAAAAAAAGCCTTGCGGTTTTAATAGAGAATTACTTTTATAGATTCCAGGGGGAGCTGAGATGCCTTTCTTTTTCAACGATTTCTTGCCATTACACAAGTCACCAAAAGGATTTTTATCTCTTAAGTTGGCTCCGCATCCACTCTTTTAGAAAGAGAATGCACACCCCTTTTTGACTCTCATTAGGTTGAGTTTAGTCTTAATTTTATTGACCGATAATATTAGAAGCATTTTATCTCAGATTATCTCTATGTCGGTAAGCAACAGAAAAACCCTGCTTTAACTCTAGCATTTATTTTTTTACCACTTTCCTTTTTCTCCATTTCTTTGCCTTAGGCTTTTTTGTCATTTGTTTTGTCTTAAGGTATTGGAAAATAATAACCATAGTCTCTTCATTGTCAACTAATTTACGGATTGTTTGATGACAAAAATTTCCCCTAATATTTTCTATGCTTTTATGACTCTAAGATAGTCTGATTTTTGTTTTAAATATTGCATTACTTCTTTTCTTCTGCATTGAAAGTTTTTTTTGAAACCGCATTAATTGGCTCTCTAAAATGGTTTTATTATTTTTTTCTTCCTTTGTATAGTTAAAAAACCTTTACTCTTCACAGCAGTGGATGGGTACTTTTACTCCCATCTCTATACCTACAGTATGTTTTTCTAAATAATCTTTTCCCTGTTTCTTGAGATAAGGGAGTTGTTGTTTTTAGTATGTTATTGTTTATTTTGGGTTTAAGCCTCATAACAAAAAGTAACTTTAGTTTATTATATTTCTTGTTAATGTAAATAGAGCTAGGCCTCTCCTGTTTAGATGATTTTTAACACTAATATATCCATATTATTTAGTTTTACTATAAAAAATAAAAAGTCGTGTTGCCCCATCCCTACATTCAGTTAATTGGAAAAAGTTACCAACGTTAAATAAATACTTCCTATTCCATTTTTGTTTTTTTATTTAGGATGTCCACATAATTTTTTAAAAAATTTTTGGTTAGTATTATACCCATTATCAATAGTGCTACTTAGGTAAAACGCTCCCAGCATCAGAGAGCAAGGAGTTTTGTCTTTATTTTATATTGGGAATATGTTTGAAGCAAAACAGGTTATTTCCCTTCTTTGGCTAATATGACTCTTTTTCTTTATCCTCTCTGTTTTTGGCATTCCAAATAGAACCTACACAACCCATCCACAGAGATTAATATCTTCTTTTGATAAGGGGGGGTGTTGGGTTGACCTTTAAACAAATTCCTGTGAGCAAGCACAAGCGTATGACAAATATAACATGCCTTTATAGTAAAAACAAGTATTACTATTATGATAAGTCACTATAACTGGAGAGGTGGTAGGTATTGTGTATTTAAGAATTTTGTACACTTAATTTTTGTAACAAAATACCGTAAAGAGCGTTTTGCTAAAGAAATATTATCCATAATGATAGAAACCCTTGAAATCTCGAGCAAAAAATGAAATGAGAGCTTTATGTAATTTTGTAGGACTAACCTAAAAAGTAGCCTATTGGTATGAAGTAAGAAAGAAGTTTGGCAAATAACTAAAATCTAAGCTATGGCGTCTCATTTACAGAATTCTAGCTATTAAAGAGAGTGTCTGTGGTGGATATAGTTTAGATGTGATTAAATAGTATGTAAATAACAACTTATTACGATCTTCCCTAAAGGGTATTAAGCAATATAATAAAAAGACCTATGATCGAACTACTTGCTCATTGGAGAGATGTGCTTTTTTCGTCCTGAGTTTAGTATTTTTTTTCTCATAAATTACTTGTTGAGTTTATGGGTTATTCTTAACCAACTATTGTTAAGTTCACCGAACTTATAACGTTTTTTAAAATATCTCTAATAACTATACGAAAGCTTTGTGATTTCTCTACCCAAGATTCATGCATGCCCCCTCGTCTATATATAAATAAAGGTATGGTTTATAATCACTTTTGCCTAAAATTTAAAGTGAGTAGAAAAACTTCTCCTAGTATCCAATGTACTAAAATTACAGTTTGCCAAAGAGTATTGGTAATACTAATAAAACCACACCTAAGTATTGCTTACGTTAAGAACCTAAAACAACTTCAGAGCTAAATGAATATTTTTTGAGCATCTTTTCTTTTATTCTTTGGTAGGAGTAATGTTTTTTAAAAAATCTTGGTAAGTGTTATGCAATTTGTAGGTGGCGTTATTTTGATAAAATGCTAGATAGACCGAACAGCTAAGCTTTTGTTTTATTTTTGGAGTATATTTGATAGAGGTGAGGATATTTGCCTAACTAGAAATAATATAGCTCATTTCTCTTCTTCTATATTTTTTGCATTCCAAATATAGGGAACTCAAGCACATCGATTGACTTAATATATTTTTTTACAAGGTGTGGGTTTGAGCTTTTAGGCAATTTACTACTAAACTAACATTATTGTAGCATATTATCATAATAAAAATAACCTATTTTGAAAAAACATCCCTCAAATGAGTAGTAAAGTTACTCGGTGAGAGTAAAATTACTGCCCTTTTCTTTAATAGCTCATAAGAAACTTATAGAGCAGAAAATAATGAAATTAAAGAAAAAATATAAATTTTAAAATGTGTTCTTTATTCTAATATAAAGAACGCTGAAAGAACTAAAAAAAAGGACTAAATAAGTTAAAAAATACAATCAATTCAAAATATCCCCGCAATAAAACTGAACCGAAGAAAAAATAGATCAAAAAGCACTACTTCTATTGGATTATTAGATAGTTATTTTAAAATATAAGCTATATTTTTTCTAATAACGAAAATAGAATGCAAACAAAAAGCCATCGAATTATTTTTTGCTTTTTAAATCTTTCCCCTCAGAACTTATCTTTTTTTCTTTCTCTACTTTCTTTTTTACTACTTTCTTTGAATCTTTTAGTTTTTCTTCTTCTTCTGATTTTATTACATGCTTTGTATATGGTCGTGGTCCTAATATCTCATGCACATCTTCTCTTTGTAACTCCTCTTTTTCAAGTAGTTTTTCTGCTAATTGTATTAATTTGTTTTTGTTTTTTTGTAAAATTGAGAGTGCTCTTTTGTAACTTCTTTGGACAATTCTCTCTATATTTTCATCTATCTTACGTTCGGTTTCTTCGCTGTATGGTTTATGAAAAGTTTGCTGTGATTGCTCCATATTATCAGAATAAGAGATATTTTGTAAGCTTTTATCACCCATCCCAAATTCTTTTACCATCCTTCTTGCTAAAATTTTGGCTTTTTGAAGGTCATCTGATGCTCCTGTAGTTACATTGTTGAAAATAATTTGCTCTGCTGCACGACCTCCTAAACATACTGTTATTCGTGACTCTATCTCTTCTTTTGTATTTAAAAATTTCTCTTCAGGTATATATTGTGCAAAACCAAGGGCTCTACCTCTTGGTATAATTGTAACTTTATCAAAACTGTCACTGTTTGATTCTGAGAAATGTTGTACTGTAACATGTCCACCTTCATGGTAAGCTATCCTTTGATTCTCTGCTTCTGAAGCAAGAGATTTCTTTCTTTGAATTCCTCCAATACTACGATCAATTGCTGCATAAAAGTCTTCTTGGATAATCTTTTTTCTCTTTTTGCGAGCAGCAAAAAGAGCAGCTTCATTACATATATGTGCAATATCTGCACCTGTAAATCCTGGAGTTTTTTCTGCTAATCTTTTTATGTCTACTACACTTATTTTAAGCTTCTTTAAATAATAGTTAAAAATTGCTTCTCTGTCATTTTTTTTAGGAACTCCTACATAAATTTTCCTATCTAATCTTCCAGGACGCACTATTGCTGGATCTAACATTGATGCTCTATTTGTTGCACCAATTACTATAATATGTGTATTTGGATCTGAACTAATACCATCCATATTACTCAAAAGCTGATTAAGAGTAGCCTCTCTTTCATCATTTGCTCCAAATCCTCCCCTTCCTCTTGCACCTCCTATTGCATCAATTTCATCAATAAAGATAATACAAGTACCCTTTTTTCTTGCTTTTTCAAAAAGATCTCTGACTCGAGAAGCTCCTACTCCTACAAACATTTCTACAAATGCTGAACCAGATTGAAAGAAAAATGGGACTTTAGCCTCTCCTGCTACAGCACGCGCTAAAAGTGTTTTACCTGTACCTGGAGGTCCCTCTAGTAATATCCCTTTTGGTATTTTTGCCCCTAAATCTAAAAAGCGTTTAGGATATTTTAAAAACTCAATAATCTCTTCAATTTCTTCTTTTTCTTCTTCCATTCCTGCTACATCCTTAAATGTAATTTGGTCTTTTTCTTCTTCGTCCCATAAATCAGCTTTAGATTTTCCAATTCCTAAAAGCATCCCTCCACCTGAGTCCTTCATCATTGCTTGAGCTAAATACATCAATATGATCGACAAAATAAGCACAACTATCATACGGATAATAACACTTGATATAATATTAGATAATGTACTATCATCTTCTATATAATAAGAAATTCTCTTTGACTCAGGAAGTTGTTTTTGTAGTTCTTGATAATGTTGATCAAATACCTGACTGTTTGCTATTTTCATTGTCAGAACCTTTTTATTTTTAAGTTGTATCTTAATGTAATACTTATTTCTTATTAAAGAAACACGCTCAACGAAACCTTGCTTCATTAATTTTTTAAACTCACCCTCATGTATTTCTCTACCCTTTGGACTCCCAAAATAGTTTACAGTAAATAGAGAAAAAAGCAATCCAACCAGAAGAATAAATGGATAAGATTCTTGTTTAAATTTTGGAGGATTTTTTTTTTGGTTAGGCATTAAATTAATAAGTTTTTTTATATTTACAAGCTTATGTTGGTTTTAAGATAATAAATACCTACCATTATAAACAACACGTTTAACTAGTAATCAAAATAATTTTTTTAGTCTAGATAAAAGATGAACAAAGATAAAAAATATAGCATAAATTTTAGTATAGAGAGTGCTTATAACTAATTAATTAATACTAAAGTCTTTACAAAAGCTTCTTAGCTCTTGTGTATTTAGTAAATATATTAAATATTTCTCATGATGCATTATTTTTATTTCGAATTGTCCAGCATTTCTGCTTCAATAATCTCTTAGCCTCATTGGACTCTAACTCCAATGATAGAGTTAAAACATTTAGATCGTTACTTACTTTCCCAAAATTAAAAGACACCTTAGCTTCTTTTTTTGCCATTTACAAAAAATCACAACTTGCTAAATATCTGCAAAAATTAATACTCCTAAGGTCTGTGGTTTCTTCATTCAATAATCTTTCTCTATGTTTAATTACTATTTCTAGGGTTTTGTTGGACATAAATCGGTTTTTTACAATCATCTGCTTTACCTTAGAAAGACTATTTTCAACCACAATCTTTTTTTTTCTACTCGCATCTTTTGCTTTTTTTGTAGCCCAGCGAGATCTAGTTATCTCTGACAATGTCTTTAACCTATATTCTTGTATAGTCCTATTTTTAGTAAGAAGAGAAAAAACCTTTCGGTTTTCTGCTAGCTTTTCGAGAGAGGCTTTTTGGAATCTAAATTGTTCTATATATTCTTTAATTTTTGTTTTAAAATATTCAATTCTCTGAGAAGCAACTTTGTTTTTAATGATGATTTTTAAATCACTCTTAAATTTATTCATCTCGTTTATTTCATTTTCGTCTAAAGAAAGATATTCGAAATGGTGGTTTTTTTTAACCTCAATAGTTTTTTCTAAAATATCAATATTTTTATTTATTAATTCTAACAGTTCATTAACTCTTTTTAGCTTTTCATTTTTTTCTTTATCTGTCTCTATTTTTTTATTAGATGGTTTACAACAAATACAGCTCCAAGCTTTTTGACAACAAGTTGCTTCCTTCTCAGTGAGAGATGATAAATATTCTAGTTTTTTGGTGACTTCTTCTTTAAGATCTTTTTCTAACCTAGAGAAAACTCTAATATTATTAGAGTTTCTTAAATTAAGAGAATTTCTTTCTAGGATACCTTTATATATTTGAAGCGCTTTTTTTTCTACGTTTTCTAAGTCACATGTATAACCACTTTCTTCTTTAACTTCAATGATTTTTCCTAAAATAGATAAAAGACTATCTATTAATATATAAATTTCTTCTATCTTTTTGATTTTTTGGTTTTCAAGGCTAACTCTAAAACAGCCAAAAATAAACCTTTTCATAGATTGAAGTAAACTATCGCTGGTGAGACGCAAATGTCCATAAGCATCTATTTCTTGATAATAAGCCTCTATTTCTTCATCTATATTTTCATCTATATTATTTTCTATATCTCTTTCTTCAACTATTTTACTATAACACTTTATATGATTAGATAACATTTTTTTTTCTTCTAAAAGAAGAACCTCACAACCTATGTTAAGTACAATTTTTTCTTCTATAATTTTTTTGGTTTTTTTCATTAGTTCTAAACATATTTTAGCTCTACATAAAAGAAATTCTTTTTGGACTGTATTTAATATTTGTTCTAATTCATCTATTTTATCTTTAATATACTCATCATCATATTGCAACCCAATTTCAAGCCTATTTCTTTCATCTATTATAGTTACTTCCCTCATAATTTGCTCTCTTAGGTATTCAGGTAAAGTTATTATTACATTATATTTACGTTTCAACACTATTTTGGTTTCACAGAGGATTAATAACCTTTCATTTAGTTCTAAAAATAATTTGTGTCTAATCTTTTTTAATTCCCTTTCTGTTGATTTTATTTGCTTATTAAGACTTGCAAGTTCTTCCAAAGCTGATATAGAGAGTCTATTTATCTCAGCAAAAATTTCTATTTTTCTATCTTGATATTCTTTGGTAATTTTGTTAACTGGTGTTGTAGCAGAGAGCCCTTTTCGTCGAAGAGAAATTACTTTACTAAGAACTTCACCTTCTTCTTTTAATAAGCCTAGTAGCTCTTTTTTTATCCTCTTCCTTTCTTCTTCTTCTTTGGAAATTACTTCTGCTTTTAATTTGTTTATTTTTAATACAATATTATCAGGTATATTAGAATATGATTTTGCTTTAATGTGACCCTCTAATTCCATTATCTCTTTACGAAGTAGTTCTTTTTCGTTATTTTTCCTTAAATATTCTAGCTTTTTACTTAATAATATTACTAGTAATTTAGCTCTTTCTACCTTCAAATCTCCACCTTCTAAATTTTTTATATATACCAAAGGATCCATATTGTCAATTAATTTTCCTTGAATCCTTTCTTTTAATTCTCTGATAAGAGTAATAGTCTCTATTCTTTCTTGTTTTTCTTCAATGAATAAATGACCACCTTTTTCTTTAATCCAAATAGCTACATCCAAATAATTCACCTTTTGGTTTAATAGCTTTAAAAGCTTTTCTCTAGGATCTTCATCAAGACCTATTAAGTTAGCATCAACATTAGAAGCATCAATGGCAAACATCTCAGCATTATTTTCAGCATTATTTTCAGCTCCACACAACTGTTCATCTTTAGAAGCATCATCAGCACCAACCACAAGTTCAACTTCAATGGAATTGTTAGAAGCATCAATGGCACCACTTTGACTAGTGACCTTTTGGGATTCTTGCTCTGTGTAAGGCAATAACATCTTACTTTTTTCAGAGTCAAAATTATGATCAACAGATCCAGTCGTCACATCTTCATATATATCTACAATCCTTTGATTCGTGGAATTAGTATCATCATTAAAGTCACCAGCACCACTTTGACTAGTGACCTTTAGGGGTTCTTGCTCTGTGAAAGGCAATAACATTTTACTTTTTTTAGAGTCAAAATTATGATCAAAAGATCCAGTCGTCACATCTTCATATATATCTACAATCCTTTGATTCGTGGAATTAGTATCATCATTAAAGTCATCTGCTCCACTTTGACTAGTGACCCTTAGGGGTTCATCTGTGGAAGGAAATAACATCTTACTTTTTTCAGAGTCAAAATTATGATCAACAGATCCAGTCATCACATCTTCATCTATATCTACAATCCTTTGATTCGTGGAATTAGTATCATCATTAAAGTCATCTGCTCCACTTTGACTAGTGACCTTTAGGGGTTCTTGCTCTGTGAAAGGCAATAACTTCTTACTTTTTTCAGAGTCAAAATTATGATCAAAAGATCCAGTTATCACATCTTCATCTATATCTACAATCCTTTGATTCGTGGAATTAGTATCATCATTAAAGTCATCTGCTCCACTTTGACTAGTGCCCCTTAGAGGTTCTTGATCTGTGGGAGGCAATAACACCTCAGAATCAACTTCGGTTTTAGAACTTACATTAGTGTGACTGTTGATATTGTTAGTAGAACCTAGAAGAGCTTCAGGGTTTCCTGCTAGGGATGATAATTCTCTTCCCATATTTTCTACATAATCATCAGTGAAAGATTTTTTTTTTTCTGCTTTAGGGGAGGCTAACAACTTTGAACCCACTCCATATAGTAAAAGTGCTATTAAAGATACAACAAAAAACTGTTGTATCTCTTTTGTTTTATCTATATTTTTTTTATAACCTTTATCATTTGAAATTTCTTTTTTTATTTTTCTTCTGTCAAGGGATTTATTGTTACTATTTTCTACCATTTGTGGGGTTATTTTATCCTTACCCTTACAATTTAGCTTGTTCACACACGATAATAGTGCAACAATCAATATTGTTTTGACTTTTGTTAAATTTAAAAATAATCTCATCTTCTATAATATAATAATTAATCTTTTTACAAAGCTGTAAAACTACAAAGTTACAAAATTAAACCCAAAACAACAACCTTATATGTTATTATAATATATTTGATTAACAGATACCATCCCAAGTAGAGTATTTTACTATTATTGATATATATATTACATTAACTAATTGTACTTATATACATATACTTTCAGATAATAACCTTTTTAGGTTATCTAAACCCTCTCTGCTCAAGGATGAGAATAAAGTCTTTTCTATATTTGCAGGAAGGGTGGTCAACCTATTCTTAATCTCTTTTACTGAGGTTAAATCTGACTTAGAAATTGCTATAATGCGTTTTTTGGTCAAAATACTTTTATCATAAGTTGCCATTTCTTCCAAAAGCTCATTGTAATAGCAAAGATAATCAACGGTCTCTGATGGTATTAATATTAAAAGAACTCGGTTTCTTAATGTATGCTTTAAAAAACGCAGCCCCAATCCTCTGCCTTTTGCAGCTCCCTTTATAATTCCAGGTATCTCTACAGCTGTGAATAGTTTATCATAATATGAAACACGACCAAGTTGTGGCCTAAGTGTGGTAAAAGGATAACTTCCAACTACTGGCTTAGCCGCGGAAAGAGATTTAAGCAGTGTGGATTTCCCTGCATTTGGAGCTCCTATTAAAGCAACATCTGCTAACACCTTAAGCTCTACTTGAAGTATAAGTTCTTTTCCAAACTCTCCTTTTTGGGCGAATTTTGGGGTTTGACGTAAGGCGTGTTTAAAGTGTGAGTTACCTAACCCTCCTTTCCCTCCTTTTAATAATATCCTCTTCTTATTGTCATGTAATATTTCTCCAAGAAGCTTTCCAGTTGAGAAGTCCTTATAGATTGTTCCAAGAGGAACTTCTACTATAATATCTGAGCCTTTAGCTCCTTTGCAATTATTTCCTAAACCTGCTTCTCCACTAGATGCCTTCAAGTATTTTGTATAGCGTAGATGAAATAGAGTTGAGAGATTTTTATTTCCTTTTATAATTATATGCCCCCCTCTACCTCCATCTCCTCCATCTGGGCCTCCTTTCGGCATAAATTTTTCTCTTTTAAAATGAATACTTCCAGCTCCACCCTTTCCTGAGCAAATAAATATTTTTGCATAATCTACGAAATTTGAACCAGACATAAATATTTAATATACTATTTTGGTGCTAGGTTTATATAACTTCTGTATTGATCCTGCAATGATATTATGTATTTCTTTTTGATCTCCCTCACCAGCTACATATATAAGCTTTTTTTGTTTCTCATAGTGGCTTTTTACTGGTAAAGTTGATTTATTATAAAAATCAATCCTTGTTTCTATCTGTTCATCGCTTTGATCATCTTCTCTGTTGAGTTCCATTCTTCTAATTCGGATCCTCCTAAAAACTTCATCTCTTCTTACCTGAAGAAATAATGCCATTGTTAGTTTATTGGAATTATTTGACAACTGCTTATCTAGGGCTTCTGCCTGTAGGAGCGTCCTTGGATAACCATCAAATAAAAAGCCCTTTGACTTTGGAGTTCTCATTATCTTATCTGCTACTAGTTCAATAACAAAATCATCTGGAACTAATTCACCACGAGTAAGAAAGTATTGTATACTCTTACCTAAAGAACTACCAACTCTAATATGCTCTCTGAGTATCTCTCCTGGGGAAATATGAATAAGCTCATAGCGTTCTACTAGCCTGATACTCTGAGTTCCTTTGCCAGCACCAGGTGGCCCAAAAAGTGTTATATTTAGCATAATCTTAAGTATAATTTATAGGTGTTATTTTAAGGCATTTTATTATTTATTGGGGTTCTACCTTCTTTCCCAGAAAGAAATTTAAAGGATAAAACATTATAAATAGTTAAATACAATATTACCTTGCCTAGTTTTAACTGTTCTTCTCTTATTTTCATTACTTTTAAAATTAAACTCTCTTACTTTACATAATATGTTTGAACCAATAAATACTTTTCAGAAAAATAGCCAAATATATCAATATTTACCCAATTTACTTTATATTACACAGAGTATTAATTACTTTAAGAATGTTTTTTTATTTAGTGGGGTTTCTTAATTTCTCAAATTAAAGTTTTTTTATAACTTTATGAGTATAATTCCTTGAAACATATCGTTAGTATTTAATATGTGATCTAAGCTAAAGCTCTGTGGATTAAGGGGAGATAAGCATCTTTTTTTTGATTATTCAGGCGCAAGCCAGTGGAAGACTTCTTACCTCTTTGGTTAGCTGCAGGAACACTACCACAAAGACAAAACTCCCCTTTACCATAACTACTTACATTAAGTTTAGTATTAATTTTATTGCCAGTTGCCAGAGTTTAATAGCTTTTTTAAGCATTCTTAATAGAACATTGTCTCTACCTCCACAATTAGTAGGTAAAATATAGGTTGAGTTTTAAGATTGCCTGTGCTGGAGAGTGAATGCTTGGCACATTCTTGAGGTTTATGATGAGCACCTACTTTAAAGACCTCTTTGTTTCTTTTTTAAGCATTTTATGTTATATGGCTTCTTTAGCCTTTGGGCTTTTTCATTTGTTTTTTTTAAGTCATCAAAGATAAAAATCCTAGTTACTTTATTATCAAATATGTTAGGGATTGTTTGGTGACTTAAATTTTCCCTTATATTTGCCATACTCTTTGGTTGATAAAGAATGCCTGTTTTTTGTACAAAATATTGTTTTATTTACCTTTTTTTGCATTGTGAGTTTTTTTGGATAAGGTCTTATGATAGGTTCTAAAATAGTTTTATTTTTTTTCTCTTCCCTACTAAGGTCAAATGAACCTTTACTATATTAGAACACTGAAGTGTATTTTTACCTACTCAATCTATGGTATGTTTTTCTATGGTAGTCTTTATTTTGCTTTTTTAATGCTCGTTTTTGCTTATTATTAGGTTGTTGTTTGTTTTGAACTTGACCTTTATAATAAAAGTAACCACTATACTTATTATTTATTCCTCTTTTTTTTGTAAGTAGAGTTTGGTTCATTGTAAACGGTGACTTTTAACACTTAGATATCCTAATATTGTTATTTTTACAGCTTAATAAAAAATCGCACTACCCTATCCCTGCCTTTAATAAACTTAAATTAGTTACTAGAGTTAAATAAATTCCTTGAGTCGTATTTTCTTTTTTATGGAGTTGAGGACAACGTTTTTTAAAAAAATTTTGATAAGTATTATACCCATTCCCATTAGAAATGGAATTACTTTGGGAAAATGCTCAGGGGTATCAGAGAGCCAAAGTGGTTCTTCTTTTTTTTATATTGGTAGTATGTTTGAAGAAAAACAGGATATTTGCCTTACATCAGAGAACCCACCTAATTACTTTTTCATATATATTTTTTGTATTCCAAATATAGAGATACATAACACATCGATTGACTTAATCTCTTTTTGGTAATGTGTGGATTTGGCTTTTAAGCGAACTCCCCTTAAAGTACCATGAGTGTAGCATATTATCATAGCAAAAACAATATTATTTTGAAAAACATATGTCAAGTGAGGCGTAGGTGACAGGGGTAGACTAAAGCACCAGATATCACATACCTTGTTAAGGTCAATTGTAATACAAATCTATTTCTCATTTTGTTTTACTTATAGCATTAGTAATGCTATACCAATCACTCATTATACCTTTTAGGTTAGTAGGCTATGAGTAATTGGCTTTTAAAACAACACACTCAGTATTATGAATATGTATATCATAATGATTTAAATATTAAACATAGCGCCTTAAAGCTGCATATTCCTGAGATTAAAATACGTGGCTTATTGTGTAGATATTAATATACACAAGTTAAAATAAGTCTTCTTGATAAATATAGATTATAAGCAAGTAAGCATTATATTTAATAACTCTATTAGTTGATAAACTATCACCTGAAATTATTTGGCAAATGCTAAAATAGCCAAACAGCTCTATGTTATTTTGACATTAGCTTTTATTATAAAAATATAATACACAATATAGATATTTAATCACTTGACTTTTATAGCTATAACTAACCCTATTAGCTTACTCTTGAGTTAAGTCCTTTTTTTTAAGATTATTTAATTGTATGAATTTACTACCATAAGCAACCTACACTCGTTAAATTGAACACAAATCATCAAAAATATTTTTTAGTCCTACAGATTCAGGATTCTTATTATTATGTAGTTACACACCACCCCCATTTTCTGGGTGAACATTCATTTCTAGCTTTTCTTGAAATCCATCCCACTTGACGCCTCTAGCAAAAAGTCACCTATACTATTGTATCTGCTTCTGATTCTTTTACTTCTGTTTCTGCGGGTTCTAGTACTTTTTGTTGTTGTTTTTCTTCTGCTCCTGCTTCTGTATCTGCTTCTGCTTTTGGTGTTTCTACTACTATATCTGTATCTTCTTTTACTACTGCTGCTACTCGTCTCATTTGTGCTTCACTATCGATATCGCGGCCGCCGCTTAGATCACTCATTTCAATTGGCTTATTAACGAGTTTTTCTACCTCACTAATCCTTCCATCTTCATAGTAGAGAGCAATCATAAAAAGTACAATCATAACACCTATAATTATAGATCCCAAATTCTCAACAAAGAGATTTATAAAATTAATTCTATTCTTGTTTTTATTTTCACCAACCTTATTCTTATCAATTTTACTATCAGACCTCTTGGGACTAATTCCCTTTTTGCCAAGGGGTTTTCTTTTGTTTATTCTTTTGTTTATTCTTTTGTTTTTTCTACCTTCTTTTTTATCACCTTTGATTATTTCTTCACTTTTTTCTTTGACTTTACTGCTTCCATAAGTATTAGATAGTATACTTGATATAAATAACGAAACAACTACTGTACTTAGTTTTAAGCCTGACTTTTTTATTTTCATAATTTTAGTTTTAATAATTTAAGTTTTGTATAAAGTTATATATAAAATCAACTTTATGTTATCAAATGTAACAAAAAATATTTCATTTTCTTTATAAAGTTTACTTATTTTTTTTATCTATACATATAAATAGGGTTTTTTTTTCGATTTGTGTGCCAGAGAGGTTATTTGTCTGCTTTTGCAGCCAAATAACCTCTCTGGCTTGTACTTCGCTCTGCAAAAGAGCTCCGCCCTTTTGCAGAGCTTCCATTAACTCTTTGGATGGACTATATAGCTTTAACTCTATTTTGTCCTCTATTTCTAATCCTATTTCTTTTCTTTTGTTTTGTATCTTGTTGATTGCCTCTCTTAGCCAACCCTTTGCCTTTAGCTGGGGTGTTAGTTTTAAGTCTAGAGATAATGTGATACCTTTTGATTGTGCTGTTTCCCAGCCAGGAATTGCACTGCTAATCCAATTTACTTGATTTTTTTCAATTGTGATTTGTTGGTTTTCTAAACTTAATGTTAATGCTCCATTTTTTTCTAAATGATTTAGCTCTTCTTTTGTACATTTATTTAAAGCGTTCTTTATCTGTGGTAAAAGGCTACCATGTTTTTTGCCCAAAATAGCATAGTTAGGCAATGCCTTTTTTTCTAGAAGTATGTCTGAGGAACTCAGGTATTCTATCTTTTCTACATTTATCTCTTGAGATATTAGATCCTCTAATGGCCTTATTAATGATTTAAACTCTGGATCAAGTGATACTATAAGTAGCTTTGAGAGTGGTTGCCTTACTTTTATATTTACTTTTTTCCTTATTCCATGTGCTAATGAGGATATTTTTTGAGCATAATCCATTCCTTTTTCAAGGGTTAGATTGATTTTTGATTGATCAAAGACCGGAAAGTCCGTTAGATGAACTGAATCATCTTTTTGGAGAAGTGACCTGTATAGATAATCCATATAAAATGGTGCTATAGGTGCACTAAGCTTTGTGACTTCTAGTAATGAGTGATGTAGTAGGTGGTAGGCTATTTCTTTGTTTGGACTGTTTCCACTTGCCCAGTATCTTTTCCTGTTTAGACGAACGTACCAGTTACTAAGCTCTTCTACTACGAAGTGCTGGATTGCACGAGCAGCCAATGTTGGATTATAGTCGTTGTATGCCTGCCTGACTTCTTCTATTAATTTATGAAGTTTTGAACTTATCCATTTGTCTAGAATGGTTGCATTTTTAAGATTATGTTGGCTTGATGGAGGTGAAAATTTGTCTATATTTGCATATAGTGCAAAAAATTGATAGGTGTGATGCAATGTTGAAAAAAATTTGCGCGAAACTTCATCTACCCCATCTTTGTCAAAATGTAGATTGTCCCATGGGCTACTGTTTATTATCATGTACCAACGTATGGCATCTGCTCCTTTTTCATTTATTAGTGGTATTGGTGCGATGGAGTTCCCTAGTCTTTTTGACATTTTGTATCCCTTTTTATCTAGTATTACTCCTGTGGCTAGTACGTTTTTGTATGCAACCGAGTCTAGTAACAGCACTGAGAGTGCATGAAGTGTGAAGAACCATCCACGGGTTTGATCAACTCCCTCAGAGATAAAGTCTGCAGGAAATTGGGGCTCTTTTACACCTTTTTCTAAAGGTGACTTTGAGCGATTTTGTGCGTATGGCATCGCCCCAGAGTCAAACCATACATCTATTACCTCTTTTTGCCTATACATTTTTTCTCCTTTTGAGCTTATTAAGATGCATTTATCTACATATGGACGGTGTAGGTCTAGTGGCTCTGGAAGCTCTTCTTGCTCTACTCCTGCTTGTTTTGCTTTTTTGATTTCTTCCTGTAGTTGAGCTATTGATCCTATACATATCTTCTCTTGACCAGACTTGGTTTGCCAAATAGGTAGTGGCGTACCCCAGAATCTGGAACGGCTTATATTCCAATCAACTAGGGTTTCTAGCCAGTTACCAAATCTTCCTGTACCTGTTGAGGTGGGCTTCCAGTTTATTGTTTTGTTATGCTCTATTAATTTATCCCGATAGGCTGTTGTACGAACAAACCATGAGTCTAGTGGGTAGTATAAAATTGGCTTATCTGTTCTCCAACAATGAGGATAACTGTGCTTATATGATTCTACTAAAAAAGCTGAGTTTTCTTTTTTTAACTTGAGGGCTATTTGAATGTCTAGTGAGAGCTCCTCTTTTTTTTCTTTCTCCCAGTTTGGTGAGTAGGAGTTTTTTACATATTTGTGGGCAAACTCACCCATTTCTTCTATGTATTTTCCACTTAAATCAACAATTGGTACTTGTACACCTTTTTTTGTTACTGTAATTGATGGTATGCCTTTTTGCTGGGCGAGTCGATAGTCGTCTGCCCCAAATGTTGGTGCTATATGAACTATTCCACTTCCCTGTTCATCTGTTACAAAGTTGCCCTCTACTACATAAAATGCTTTTTTGGGGGGAGTAATGTAGGGCATTAGCTGCTTGTATGAAGTTCCTATTAGCTCACTTCCTTTGCAAGAGGAGATTAGTCGCCAGGGTAGAGGGTCTTGAATGTTTTTTGGTGCTTCCATTGGTAGGCTCTCTCCAACTTCTTTTAAGTACCGATCTCTGCTACCCTCTGAGAGTATAACTTTTATTGGTTGCTTTGTGTATCTGTTGAATGTTGATATGGTCAAATATGTAAATTTGGAGTTAACCGCCAATGCACTGTTGGCTGGAAGTGTCCATGGGGTTGTTGTCCAAGCTAGAAAGTATGTACCTGGCTTTTCCTTTAATTCAAACTGTACCACAATAGTTGTGTCCCTTACCTCTTTATAGCAACCTGGTTGGTTAAGCTCATGAGTGCTAAGTCCTGTCCCCGCAGCCGGAGAGTATGGCTGAATTGTGTATCCTTTGTAGAGTAGGTTTTTTTTGTATAGTTTATGCAAAACTGCCCAAACAGCTTCTATGTATTTTGTTTCATATGTTATGTATGGATTGTCTAGATCTATCCAATATCCTATTTTTTCTGTAACGTGATCCCACTCTTTTTTGTATCGCATGACAATCTTTTTACAGTAGCTATTGTAGGTTTTTACACTTATTGTGTTGCCAATGTCGTCTTTGGTTATTCCTAGTTCCTTTTCTGCCTGCAACTCGATTGGTAGGCCATGCGTGTCCCATCCTCCTTTTCTAGGGACATGGTACCCTTGCATTGTCTTATAACGTCCAAAAATATCTTTTAAAGTTCTAGATAGCACATGATGAATTCCAGGTGCTCCATTAGCAGAAGGAGGTCCATCATAAAGCACAAATACTGGTGAGTCTTTACGAATTGATAGTGATTCTTGAAATGTGCCCTCTTCTTTCCATGACTGCATCATCTCTTTTTCAAGAAGAGGAAGGTCTAATCTTTTGGTTATTTTATAATTTTTCATAAAAAAATCATTTATTTTATATCCACAAACTTATGTTTAAAGTTATAATTCATCTTACAGATATTAGGTATAGACAGATAATATGTTAATATTGTGCTGATTTTATAATCAGTTTACATGAATCTAAAAATTGTTTTTATCAACATATTTTTCTTTTATGTGAACTACTCTATAGCTTTAGCTTAGAGCTTCCAGGGGCTAGTGCCCCTTTCTTTTTTCACTATTGCTTCCATTGCACAAGTGCCCAGAAGGTTTATTGCGTATTATTTTGGCTCCACCTCCACTCCTTCACAAACAGATAAGACACCTCTTTTTGGATAACTCCCTTACATAAAGTTTAGTATTAATTTTATTGCCCTTTGCTTAATAACATTAGAATCATTTTTATCCGCATTATCGGTTTGTCGGTTTGTCGGTAAGCAATAGATAAAAACATAGGTTGACTTTTACGATTGTCGGAGTGAATGTGATGACAATTGGCACATTACCAGGATGTATAATGAGCATTTACTTTAAAAACTACTTTATTTACTTTTTCAGCTTTATAACGAGTAAAGGTTTCTAATAAATGCCAATTTTTATCTAAGATAGCTTTGTTTAAACCTGCTTTTGGGATAGCGTTATTTTTTAACCAATTCCCTTTTTCACCTTTCTTTGCTTTAGGTTTTTTGGTCATTTGGCTTGTTTTAAGGTATTGGAAAATAATAACCTTAGTTTCTTCCCTATTAACTAACTTATGACTAGTT
>PJEL010001590.1_pt1 | contig 22438 bp, 16 predicted proteins | sample 1853271 | NCBI WGS metagenome assembly PJEL01 (sample SAMN08108733, study PRJNA415343) | Invertebrate metagenome, whole genome shotgun sequencing project. | host: Globobulimina | place: Sweden: Gullmar Fjord | collected 2015-08
GATTACTGATTATTATATGCAAGAGTCATTGTAACGTACTACACACGACAGTATAATACAAAAGGCCATGACATGGTATTATTATATATACGTATATGTATATATATACTTATATACATACATATATATAAGTATTATGCACCTGACTGGACAATTGTGGCAAATTCTGGTTTGAGTGATGCACCTCCAACCAAGAAGCCATCAATATCCTCCATCTTGGCCAATTCTTGACAATTCGCCGCATTCACCGATCCTCCATATATTATTCTAGTCTTCTCTGCTGCTTTTGAAGACACGTTGGTTTCCAACCAGGTACGGAGATGATGATGGACTTCCTGTGCCTGTTCTGGACTTGCCACCTTGCCCGTACCAATAGCCCATACAGGCTCATAGGCCACCACTATATCAGTGGTGGCAGTCTCTTCAAAAGGAACAGTATCACTGAGAGCTTTCAGTTGCCTTTCAACGACGGCAAAGGTTTCCCCAGCATCTCTCTCATCCAACGTCTCTCCCACACAAAAGACCACAGACAATCCCTTTGACTGAGCATACTTTGCCTTGTCAGCAATCTCCTGATCAGACTCGTGCGTCACAACATGGCGCCTTTCCGAGTGTCCGAGAATAACCCACTGGATTCCCATATCCTGCAGCATGTCTGCAGATACCTCTCCAGTATATGCCCCATTCCCCTGTGCACCACAGTTCTGAGCAGCAACCATGCACACACTGGATTTCTGGAGAGCCGCGTGCAAGTGCACAAAAGAAGGAGCAATCAACACATCTACTCCACAAGAGGATGGTATGGATTCATCCAACATGTCGAGAAGAGCGTCTACAGAACTCACAGACCCATTACATTTCCAGTTCCCTCCTGCATTATTATTATTATTTTATGTTTATGTATGTGTATATCTGATATCCACACCCACCACGTGTGGTGTGATATCATCCAATCATGAACATGATCATGAACATGATCAAACAAACAAACAATCATGAACGCACCTACAAAGAATGTTCTCCCTCCCATAATGTATCAATAAAATCAACGACTGTATTCAACTGTGATACGTACGTGACTACCCTACAAGGGTTCTCCTAGGGTAATGGGTAATGTTGAAATGCAATCACAGGGTACGCACTCCTACAGTAGTAGTAGTAGTACATGCAAGAGATCTACTACACTCGTATTATTATTATTATTATTACAGTACTACTAGTGGTAGTGTCATCTCCTAGCATATCCTTCTATGTGCACCTTGTCACCAGTCCTCTCTGCAGGCAGAGCCTTGTTGAAACCACCCTTTCGATTCATATACTGTCTCGCAGATCTCTTGGTTGCCACTTTCACTGCCCCTTGGTTTGATGCCATATCATCCACATGCTTCCCCTGTGTACTATCAAAACCAAAAGGAATCCCCATTGCCATCATCATCTGTATCTCTTCTGCAGAAAGCTCTGCATCCAGTGCAACCACGTTGTCCTGGTTGTTGCCTGCAGGTGGTGCAGGTGGTGCAGTTGGACCATTGTGTCCTGGTGCCGTGGTGGCACCATCTTTGTTCACACTGCTTTTTACTTTTTTTACCTCTCTCTCATCTGGACTTTTCTCTCGACGTCGTCGTCGACGACGACTATCCATGATGATGATGATGGTAGCAGTCACCCACCACGTTGGTCCTTTCCTTGCAGTGCTCCTCGAGCACTCTGTTGTTGAGACCCTTGAATTGCACTCGCAAGAGTACGATACAGGCTATTCTCTGCCTCTTTGGCTGTATCAAAGTGATCAACCCAAGAAGGAAGACAATGACTTTCAAATGCTTGTCTGTATTTCCTACAGGCCTGAACGTCTCGTATGCTCGTGGAGAACTCCAAGCCCAGTGTCTCAATACACGAGTAATACTGATCACGTGCCTATATAGTAGTAATGGTGATGCGTTGTTTTACTTACTTATTAACAAACTAACGTATTACTATTATTATTAGTAGCAAATGCTACTACTAGTAACGTACCTGGTAGCAACGACGACGTGCAGTTTTAAGAACTTGAGAGTGCTTTTCTTGTTGTTCTTGTTGTTGTTTTTGTGTAGTAGAAGTAGAACCAACCATTCATCCAATGTTGTTCATAGTATGTATTGATACGTAGTAATTAATTAATGACTATGACTATAGAATACTGCACCACCACCACCCATATACTAGTATATCCATCTGCTACTCTCATGCATGAGTCTAACTGATATTATACTAGAATATATGTGACACTCACCACCACTGCTACTACTCTTGTTTCATTCATTCATTCATTCAATCATTCATACGTATTGATCTGTTCACACACACATCATGAATGTTAATCAACATCACACATGAATGTGAATCACAACATGGTCATGTCATCGATATATCGAGTCATCCATCTATCGAATGGAATGGAATATCACTGTACGACATGGATGGATATAGACATAGAGTGATGAATGGTCGTATGATGTCGTAAGACAGAATGAAGGGGATACTATGTGATGGTCACCTGGTGCGTCTGCTGCGAGGTGGGGGGGGAGCACTGTTCTTGAGCCAGAGGACGGGGGAGGAGGAAAGGGAGTTTCGGAAGGGTATACGGCATGTATACAACCATCATGGAGATTGTATGGAAGAAGAACGTACTGTACACGATGGAGGGCGTTTCTCTGAACAGCAACCAGGTGCTGTTGTGCCCCTTGTTGTGAGAATGATGATGGGTGGTCGACAGGTGCTGTGTCATGGGTCTCGGGATGACGCTGTGGGGCAAGGGGCGTTGTCGATTCTCTTTCATCAGATGAAAGAGTCGTGGGATTCCACAAAGGATGTGGATGAAAGGAGGATATCGCTTGCTGTTGTGCGCACGCTGTCTGCAGTGCAGAGCATTGCAGTGTCAGGGTCTCCTGCTGATGGACTGCATACGTGTACGAGGTTGCTTGCCGGATCATTCTTCATCACGTTGATGCTGGAACATGCTTCTTCTGGTGAAGCATCAAAAGAATTCAGGGAAGAAACGTCCTCGTATATTACGCATGTCATGAAGGATAGAGACGTTGCTGCCTCCTTCCTCTCAACACCAGGTAACACGCGTCGACTCTTTGAAGCTTTATCAATCCCAGAAGAGAGTATTGAATCTCATGCGGTTCTTGGTGAACGTGTGTGGAATTCTATGAAGGATATTGATGATATTCCTCTGGAACTGGTATCACGGGGAGACTTGGATATTGTTGTGAGCAACATGGGGTTGTACCGCCAACATGAATACACACGTAGGATTGCACTGAGGATGTTTCGATGGTGGTGTCAATGTGGTGGTCCAACAAAGATAGGGAACTCTCGCTCTGTTGTCGTAAAGGCTATTGACTGCATGTCAACTGCTGCACATGCAGTCACTGGTGGGAGTGATACCTCTTCCAAACTAGACATTGTGAGAAGTATGAGGTATATGATAGAATATCTCTCTGAAGACATGATTCATCATGTTGTACCGTGGATGTGGCCACTGCTCTGCTTTGCAGCTGATGGAGCTGGTAGCCAGGACTGGGATCTCATGAATACTGCATTGGATGCATTCACTGCGTGTCTAGAAAGAGGAATATGTCCATCTCCTCATCTGATACATGGCAGTGCGTTGCCTTTGCTGTATAGCATTTCAAAAGACATACCAATCAGTCGATTGGATGTCGCTGTACGAATTGCAGAGTGTATAGGAGCCTTGGCACGTAGTGGTACATCATCCATGTCTCAGGCCCAAAAGAAAACATGGGCTGAATTGTTCACGTCTTGGTTGATACGACTGGACCCTCGACGAGGAGATGTCCTGACGAGTGGAAAAACTCTTATAGAATCTAAAGCGTTGTCGGAATCGGTTGTGGATGCTCTTGCGTCCCTCAGTTCCCCAGAATCAGGCATGGATGGACTTCAAATTGCACATTTTTGGCTTGCGGATCTCATCATTCACATGTCTAGGATGGCAACACCATATAGTAAAGTAGAGATTCCACAAAAGCTGAATATGATTGAGAAAAAAGAGGCGGAAGCCGTATCAAACTTGGCAGAAACGATATTACGCCCTGCAACAGAACCACACAAGGAAGAAAAAAGTCGATATTACTCGTGGTATGAATATCTTACCCATCCTTGGTGGAGGCAAACACGGGTTGAAAGCACAAAAAAACCTGTTGTTGGGGCATCAGACCCAGAGCTGGCATTATATATTAATGCATCACAGGTTGGCCCAGTGTATGCTCGTGCGGTAGCCAGGAGACTTTTGGAAATCTCTGGCAATGTGTTCAATATTGAATCTGAGCTTAGTCAGTCGATAGATGACAACATGTCTCCTCTCACGGCAGCTGCCTACAGTTCGGCTGCAGGTGCTGTGAATAAAGAGGTGGCTGATAACGCAGTTGGGCAGGCCCTTAAAGTGCTGTCAGCACTTGCATCAGAAAGTAGCGATAATAGAAAATGGCTTTTGATAGCTGGGTTGCCGAGGCTCTTGCAGATTATTGCAAGTGATAGAGGTCAAAGATTGGATGACGATTCAACAGATGAACATGCCATCATCCCAGTAAAATTGCAGAGGCAGATTTCCCGGCTCTTGGCCTTGATCTCGATGGACATTAATGGATCCGAATCTATCGTCAGGAATAATTTCATTCCTTGGCTACAGCGTTTAGCAGCTTCAGATGATTGTAAAGTCTCGAGTAATGCGGCAAAAGCCCTGCTTCATATTGAAGCTGCAAATACAAGCGGTCTGCTTGTTTCAACCATGGGGAATACGTTTCTACTAGACGTTTCAAGGCAAATTATGGGGAGGAAACCATGCGATATTTCCTCGTCGCAGATTGAGGAATCGTTAGGTCATCATGTAGGACTGCAACTTATGAGACTTGGTCTTGATGACAAACAGGATTTGTTCAAAAAGCAAAAGCATAAAGAGATGATGTGGCTGGATTTGAGCCAAGAGAGATTGACGTTCCATGATGGAATACATCTTTTGACTCCCTTGGCAAAACATCATGAGATTTTGGCACAAGATGGTATCCAAAGCACTGCAGATGGGGCACCAGAATTTGATGTAGTCTTTGTCCATGGTATTCGGGGTGGGGCATTCATCACGTGGCGGCAAGAAGGGACTTTTTCCCGTGGAGGTGCGAGAGGAAATGTTGATCACTCGGTATGCTGGCCAGCCGCCTGGCTTGCTCCCAAATTTCCTCGGGCGAGAATGATTACCGTGGAATATGCTGCACCTGCGACATGGTGGGAAGGTGAAAGCTTACCATTGTACGCTACTGTGAATCATTTGGCAGAGCGGCTCTCGGCTGCAGGTATCGGATCCAGACCAGTTGTTTTTATATGTCACTCAATGGGTGGGATAATTGTCAAGGAGATTATAGGACAGGGCTCTCAAAAGGATGCATCACCAGCCCTCCGCAAAATCTCCAAAGCATCTGTAGGAGCGGTATTTTACTCTGTTCCCCACGCTGGGAGTAAACTTGCAGATCTAGGATGGACTCTTAGATACCTTGGAGCGTCTCCATCTAGAGCAGTTGCTCATTTAAAGACAGATCCTCACCTCCATGAAATGAATTCTGTGATTCGAAACATGTGTAGGAGGGGAAAACTGCAAGTTTTGTCCTTTAGTGAGGGTCTTCCCACGAAACTATCCTATGTATCCACACACATAGTCCCTCATGAAAGTGCATATCCAGGATATGGAGAGTTTCAGGTTCTACCAGATCATGATCACATCACAGTGTGCAAACCAAGAGATATGACGGATGCTTCTTTTGAAGCATTGGTGCAATTCCTGTCAAAAATTGAGGCCAACATCCGCCAATAATGAACCATGTATTATTATTTGAATGCTTTACGTAATGTATTACAAGTGATACAAACATCAGAGCAAAGCATATACAATCACAGAACGATCATCAGAGACACTGGCAAGCCTTTTCCCATCATCAGACCATGCCACTCCCCAAACTTGGTCTGCATGCTCCGAGACCGTCTGCAGACATTTATTGTTTTCAAGATCCCATAGTTTTACTTTTCCATCTGAGCCTCCAGTTGCTAAAAGGTTGCCATCTGGGTGAATAGCAAGCCCTAGAACCCAGGATTCATGTCCTGACATGATTTGCACAGCAGTACCCGTAGCCACTTCAAACATCCCGACCAACATATCATCACACGCAGACACGATATACTTTGAATCCGGAGTAAAGAAAATCTTTCGGATTGGTTTGGAATGCTCTTTGCATTGGCTCACCAACGTGCCAGATTCCTTGTCAAATATTGAAATGATTCCATCCATGCCCGATCCAGCAATGTATGCACCATCTGGACTTACAGCCACACTAAGGGTAAACTCCTCCCTTCTTTTATTTTCGGAATCTGAGGCAATCTCAAACTTGGATACTTCTTTATTCTCTAGGACATCCCACAGCCTGACGCAGTTTGCACTACCTCCTGCCATGGCAAGTAACACCGGGTCAGATGCTTGTTTCCTGGGAACAAATGCAATATCCCAGCATTCTGATGGAGCCATTTTTATAACATCACCTACGCACGAGAAATCTCCCATTTTCCACACATTTATCTTAGAATCGAGTGAATTGACGGCTCCATACTCTCCCAGAGAGTCAATAGCAACACTCACAGCCCCCAAGGACACCCCAGCCTGCAGGACATGGTTTCACACGGTGAATCACATACGCTCATTCATACCATGATGATGATGATGATGATGATGATGTGATATATATATCACAACAATACGCTTGATTCTGATCCAACCTAGAAAAAGATTCGAAATCATGACACAATCGTACCAGAGTATGGACAAGAGATACGGTGACATCTTCAGCAGTTCCTGTTTCTTCCCAGATCAAAACACTTTCATCTACAGACCCGGTAGCGAGCTGCCTTTTTCCTGGAACCCAAGACAGAGTCCAAATGCTATCGTCTGCAGCATTGTCCACCTTTTGTACCAACTGTAGCCTCACCATGGTGATTCAGTTTGTAGGTGGGGATACAAATAAAAGTATTATATTAATTAATTGATACCATCGTATGTTACAAATGAAATAGATAATCTCAATCAAATCCAGGTGTATCCCATTTTCATGAGGATGCTATCAGTCTCAGCAATGAGCCACTTGCTTTAAATGTTGCAGGAGTTTCCTCCAGGCATGCTTGCTTTTCTTCCTCTGACCAAGATGTTGCCATAGTATTCAGTGATTCCCTCACCTTGTTCAGATGATCTTTCACATTACCTTCCCACTTGTAGAATTTCCCCATCCATCCATCAAGGGCAGCTTCTGAGACTTGTTTCCCAATCATTCGCCCACCAGCCGTGTGCGCAAAGTAGTAATTGTAGTAATGACAGACAAATGCAGGAGGAGAAGATGTCGACAAGTCTCTCAACAATGCTGCGTATGTTGCACCTGGACTATCTGCATGAGGTTCCGTTGGAGTCAAACCCCATGTGGAAACAGCATACTCAATATCTTCAGACAATGGCTGTCCCCTCTCCAGACCATTATTTCTAAGTGACTCGTATGTAGGATTCGTTGCAACTATATCTTCGAAAGCATTGTATACTATTTTCGACTCTTCCATGAAACGAAGATATCCCTCTTTTGTAGGAATAAATGGCTTTTGCTCCTTTGGAGCTTCAGCCTGACCTTCTGCCGGAGCCTGCTCACGAGTATGCAGTTTCATTGCATATTGTCTCAATTCATCCAGGAACTCTGCATATAGAATGGGTGAATGGTCATGTACGAAGAGAAAGAAATGAAAATATCCAACACATACGTGTCTCGCCCTTGGCTGTCGATTGAACCGCAGACTGATGGCCTGATCTTGCTTTCAACAATACATTCTTCTTTGATCCATAGTTTTTCTTGGTACAAGAAGAGAGGGATGCTGGGGCAGCTTGGACATGTGCTGTCCTAGAGTGGTGAACCAGACGAGAACAAGATGGATGCATCATTTGTATCGTATGCTATGGTGTGCTACTACAAATACTAGATAATTTTAAATACTTTTACTGGAACGAGTCTTACTACGAGTCAATTCTTACTACGAATCGAAAATCTTCACTCTCACCTGATAGAACGAGGTGAAGATTGTGTGGCAATGATTCTCTTACGTTCATCACGTGCAAGAGATCCAATCTATGACTGAGCTCTTCACCTGACATGCCATACAACAGGCTTGATGCCTGTTCAGTAATGCTTGAGATCCAAGATAAATCCTCAGATTCTTTCATTGCAACAGAGGGAACAATCTTGACAGACTGAGATGCCTCTCCTGAAATAGCCAATGTCTGCAGGGTAGGAGATGTCTGTAGACTTTCTAAAAGTATCGTACATGCCCTATCTGTGGCCCGGTGGCTCATCTCTACAACTTCCCAATCACCCAATATGTGAGGAGGCACATAGGCACCTTCTTTGTATGGCTTTTGAAACATATCTACCAATTCCGGGTCATCGACCGCCACGCTCATCAGCAAAAATAAGGAATCTATTTCACATTCTGTAATCTGTTCCATTATTTGTCTCGAGATGACCCCCAATGTACCAGGCTTTTGAATACTACAGAAATCAAGGTGTGCATGGGGAGGAAGATCAAATATAGATATTGAATGAGAATGAAGGTTATTTCGCATCCATATCTCACCATATTCTATATACAGTCGTTTTATATGTTCTGGAAAGTGATATTTGAGATTTTCTATCGTTTTGAACTTTTTCAGATGCAACTCTTGGAGTCTTGGAAAAGCCTCCAGGATGGAACAATCAAAGGAGGATATGTTTCTGCAGCCTTCTGGTAATTCGACATTCAGATACGAAATGTGATGTGCAAACGTAGAGATCACACGAATCCCTTGCAGTATCTTTGGCAAGACCTCTCTGTAATCGTCAACAGATGATGACGATGATGATGATGATGCCTCACCAGGCATGTCCTTGACATGGAGCCCTCCTACTCTGGAAAACAGCCTCTCTGCCAGACTACTGCTACGACTACATACAACATGAACAACCTCATTGACATCCATCACCGTGTGAACAGATGAATCATGGAGATTGTCCGACAAGACTTTGTTCCAAGACTTTGACACCAGAGACGCAGTCAATATACGGTTCTGTAATTCACGCAGTCTGACAGCATCATCCTGATCAGAATTTGAAATATACATTGTCAGTATCATAGACAAGAGTTCCGTAGGAATGGCATCCATCATGTCATACACACGTGTACGTGGTGGGTACCCCAGCAACTCTGTCTCTCTTTGGTAGGTTGTTAGGATGCTGTTGTTACCATGGGATATTCCATGGATGAATACTCTCTGCTACCTTACAGATTACTTTTAAAATGAGATTGTGACACACAGTTGAGAAGCATGACTTGTTACATTACAAGAGATGGTGTGGATTGATATGACATGGAATATTTGCAACTTGGGATTACTTTATGATGATGAAACTCTATGATGAGAGTTTCAGCAGATCTATCATCATGAATCAAGAGTATGCATGCAATGATCAGAGGAAACACACCAGTATCAAAAGATATGATGATGTTTGTATTCTAACATCAATCACGAGGATGAATAGTATCCTGAAACGTTTAGAATACACACAGAGACTGTTTGTACAGTCACATTTTCAAAAGTCACTGACACACCACGTCACGTCACAGAGTATTGGTAGATTTCTAGATACAAGTAGTAGCAGTAGTCATCAAATACTGGTGGCAAGTCGTAGCACACGTGATTTAGGGACCAGCACCATGGAGAGTGCCACCACGTGGCGTTCTGACTGCACCCAAGAGGAGTTTATGAAAAAGGATGAATGTATTCTTGTGGATGATGGTGATAGGATTGTGGGTCACTCGAGTAAATATGACGCACATCGTTTTGAATCGCCGAAACAGCCAACTGGCCTTCTTCACAGGGCATTTTCTGTGTTTTTATTTGATGATGATTCGCGTCTCTTGCTTCAGCAGAGGGCTGCGTCAAAGATTACGTTTCCTAATGTGTGGACGAACACGTGCTGTAGTCACCCGTTGCATGGATATGACCCTACAGAAGTAGATGATTTGAGCAAAAGTGGGAACATGGCTCCTGGGGCAGCACGGGCGGCAATTCGAAAGCTAGAGCATGAATTGGGAATAGACAGGCGTTCATTTGAAGAGGGTGATTTTAAATTCTTAACGAGGCTGCATTATTGTGCGAGGGATGATATGAACCCTGAATGGGGGGAACATGAGATGGATTATATATTGTTTTGTAGAAAAGATGTCAAGGGACTGTTGAAGCCTCATCCAGATGAAGTGCAAGCCACGAGATTTGTTACGAGAGAAGAGTTGAAAGATATGATGCGACCAGATAGTGGTCTCTTGTGGTCACCTTGGTTTAGAATTATTGCTGATACATTCCTGGATCGTTGGTGGGATGACTTGGAGGCTACTCTGTCCACGGATGCATGCGTCGACAAGGATACAATTCACAAGATTATCTGACTGGACTTGGATAGCATTCTTTTTTTACATACTAGTATTATTTCAATCGTAGTAATACTATACTCCATCCATCTTTTTATATACCTTGGTAATAATAATATCATCATACACATACTACATGTGTGTATTTGGTACGGGTCCTTGCAGGAAAAAAACAAGTGCACATCCACCTTGTCATGTGCATCATTCTTATTTACGTATATACGTACGTATGTGTAATAAAAATAAAAACCCAACATCTTCAATATTTTGCATACTTACAAGCTTCCAGCTCTAACAAGCTCACAGAATTCATAATAATCCAATCCATGAATCTTGTTTTGCTTTTTCCTCCTTCCTCCAGGAGTACGAGGAGATTTTGGTGACACAGGGATGCTCCCTTCTCCATCACCGTCCCTTGAGATTGACGCCCTTGGCGTCGGTACACTCGAGCCCTCGAACACATCCAGTGATGAACGAGGAGTTGTGTCCTCATAGTTCTGGATAGATGCCTTTGGGGTCCCAAGTATTTGTGCAACTGATGTTCTGGGAATCTTCAGGCTATCTGAAATCTTTATTGCAGGTTGTGAGGTCTTGATCTTGCTCAAATGTGGGTTGTGAACATCCGATCCATTCACAGGAGGAGGAATTGCAACTGGCATTGTCTGCGTTGCAGGAATAGCAACATCCCCATATGATTTTCCATGATCCTCATCCATCATCACATGCATACTAAAATCATTGAACGACACCGTAGACATTAATCTCCTGTCCTCTCTATCCATAATACCATCTTCAGCTATAGAGTTGCCACCAACACCTCCTGCAAGGGATCCTCCTTGGGTCTCGGCGCTCTTCTGATCAAGCTGACTTGTCAATCGCCTTAGGATGCTAGACATTTAATGCGATGAAAACGTATCGATATGCGTTGTTCCGAAAGTATCTTGGGGCGCCTATATTGTGCCCTGTCTGGAACTTTGGGCGTCGAGCAACCTACTCAAATCTGATAGTATATTCTCTTTATGCAGACTGATTCGTCCTTCTTCAATAAACTAATCTATTGGTAGTGCTCTGTAATATCTGCGATCTATGGAATCGACGGAACCTTGTTTCGGATCCCGAGTGACCTGGGTACAATGGGCGGCCTTACTATCAATGGTCGCAATCTAGTTGTTGCAATGGGGCGTGGATATATCTCTTTTACGATGTTTAGAAGTACAGGAGACACTTGTACACGACATTATAGATGTTTGATGGTTTCGACATGATGTTGTAGCACGTGCTCCGCGTTTGACCTTGGATCGAAACCTCAAGGTGAAAACAGTCATTCCTTCCCATCGTAGAGTTACTCTGATGGGTCAGAATCTAACGTGATCTAGATCAGTCATTGCATGCATTCGTCACTTACAAGGACATATGGTGGTGATATACACGTTGAGACAACTGCACTTCATCACAGTGTTGATGACAATGTCTCAATGGAGTGGACTCTACGTCATCATCATGATGATGACTCAGACCTTGCCAGTGCTTTATTTTCATGTTGCATGTTTCATGACATGACTTGTCCTGGTCACAACTACTCGATTTGCACTTGGAACTGGAGCAGGATGAAGAATCCATGGAGCATGGCTTGTTACGAGGACAGCAACTAGAAGTATGTGCTCCACCAATGCATACCTTTGGGGCATCAGAACCCAACTTGAAATCATATCTCAACAAGCGAAGTCCCATCAGGGTCACAAGTAGAGCTGTTCCCACGTCAACAAGAACAGCAGCCCAAAGAGTAAAGTGATTTGAAAATGCGAGCCCTAGCACAACTGCTTTTGTTGTGATTGAAAACACAATGTTGAAAAGAATCGTCAATCTAGAAAACCTTGCCAGTTTGTAGAGCGATCCTATCATATTCAAATCATTTGTAAATAGAGCCACATCTCCGGCCTCAAGAGCAGTGGCTGAGCCAGCAACACCCATCGAAATTCCAACGTCTGCCAATGCTAGAGCCGGGGCATCATTGACACCATCGCCAACATGGGCCACACTGCATGGCGCGCTCTTGTTTCCAGGCGAATATCTGAAGCAACGAGAGGGTAGTATTTTATTGATCCAATGAAACTGTCGCCAGTTGACTGGCAGGTCAGGTTCCAAAATTCCACTCCTGTAGTCAGAAACAAGATGTAGTTTATCTTGGGGCATCAAGTCTGCATGAATTCTGTCTTCTTCGATTCCACAATATTTTCCTACAGCTTTAGCAACTGATGTATTGTCTCCTGTTAACATCACAGGAGTGATACCGAGTTTCTTCAGGGATTTTATTGATTCTACAGCTTCAGGTCGAACAGTATCCTGTGCAGATATGCTACACACATAGACATCATCAATGCTCACAAAGCAAGTTGCCAGACCACTCGATTCAAGTTTATCTGACAGATCGTATAGCTTTTCCTTTTCTTCTTCATCGAATTCGACGGAAATGAAACCAGGGTTTCCTGCTTTGATAACATGGTCATCTACAAGACCTGTGATCCCTGATCCTGGAATTGACTGTGTGGACCCTACATGTAAATCACAACGTATTCCTGATGAAGCTGCCTTTCCTGATATTGCAGCCGCAAAAGGGTGGTTGCTACCTCTCTCCAAGCTTCCCAAAAATTTCAGAGCATCAGCTTGCATCCAGCGAGTCTGATCAGGTGACATGCGTATATCTGATATCAAAAAGTCTCCCCTTGTAAGCGTGCCGGTTTTATCAAAAGTAACAACCTTCACAGATGCAAGGCTTTCTAATATAATCCCGTCCTTTATCAGTACACCAGATTGCGCAGCTCTGGCCAGGGCAGAAACTATTGTAACTGGAGTAGAGAGGACGAGTGCACACGGGCATGCAATAACCAAAACTTCAAGTGCCAAGTAGACACTTGTTTTTTTATCAACGCTAGAATCATGCCAAGGCACGAATGCAATCAATGTGCAAACAATTATCACTATTGGAGTATAGAATTTGGCAAATTTGGCTACTGCTGCCTCAGACCTGCTCTGACGAGAGGTGGCTTCCTCTACCAACTTGGCCATGCCGGCCACAAAAGTATCATCTGCAGATGCAGTTGTTTTTATGACAACCATGCTATTTCCACAATTCATCGTTCCCGCTTTCACAGAATCACCAGATGATTTTAAAACTGGCACACTTTCACCAGTCAGCATACTCTCATCAAAAGCTGACATACCAGAGACAACTAGCCCATCCAAAGCACCTTTTTCGCCTGCTCTAATTATTATGAGAGATCCTACCGGAACGGCGGATACCTCTACCTCTTGGCCATTTTCTGCCAAGATTGCTGTATCTGGCCTCAAGGAAAGAACAGAGGAGATTGCATCTCTTGCTTGATCTGTGCATCTACTTTCTAGGAAATCTGCAATAGAAAAGAGAACTACTACTGCACCGGCCTCGCAGTACTCTCCAATCGCTATCGCACCAGAGACGGCTAGAGTCATTAAGAAGTGAATGTCAAAAACTCCTTGTCGCAAAGCTCCAAATGCTTTGATTACTATACCAGGCAGTGTTAAAGCCACAGATCCAAGAGAGACATATTTTAGATAATCCATCCACTCTATTCCCGTTGGGTCGGACAATAGATATAATAAAGATACCAACAGAAATGCAGAAGACAGCCAAACATGCCAAGGAGGGAGCCAGGATCTACTCTGGTACACCTGTTGTCTTGGGAATGTCAGGGATGCTTCCATTCTTGATTCGTTTAAGGCAGCGACCATGGCAGCTGGAGATGCTAAACTTTCCACGTGGTATACTATGACGGTTTTTGTCACAACCGCAACTTCAACCCTCTCAACACCATCCAGTTTGAGCAGGCATGATTCTATCACAGGAACTTCCATGGGACAGCATATTCCACCGGCATAAATCTTTGTCACTTTCAGATTGTCAGATTGTACGAAATCTTTTTGCAATAAAGCGTTTGTCTCATGCATGTGCTCCTTGTGTTCATGATGGTGGTCTTTGCAACAAATACCTTCTGTTACACTATTCATACCCTGATCCCTGCAAGGTGATTAACGATTGTTGTTCAACATGATGATTTAAAGAGACATGCCAAATACATCACGTACTCTAGCAAAAGGGGAGAGAAAAGCCCGTGAGAAACAAACAGAGGTTCGTCCAGACCTTCGTGCATTTGACAGCAGTTGGGTTCTCTGACCTCGTGATGGAGCTCTCCATCATCTCCAAGAAAGTCATAATGATCATCATGCTGGACTACATCATGCCCACATCCTGGACCGTGTTTGTGTCCACTTAAGTCAACCACCCGAGATTCACAATGTACAGGTGGCTGTCGCTGTTCACTCCTTCTCAAAGATTCCATATCATTCATTTATTACGCATTAATTGTATAACATAGTCATCAAGTGAAACAAGAATATCTCGATGGCTCCTACAACCGAAATGGCGTCAAGGTCTACGAGGGAGTGAGATATTGTCTCGAAACCTCTTGATTCAATCTCTGAACCTGTATATTACAGATCTACGTATGAAGAATATTTTAATTTGTTAAGAATTGAAATTGGGGACACGAGCTGATTGGTTCGGGCATTGGTACTTTGCTGCAGGTCTCTTCGAGCTTTGAGAAGAATGAAGACTCAAGAGCATTTATAGTATCCCCAGATCCTGAATCAGACACGTGGAAGTACATCTTGCTGTTGTAATTCATTTGTTTACGATGGAAACCCTTTGCATGTAGATTGAAGTCTGCCAAAGGGTCAACAAGCAGATCATGGAAGTCTTGATTCTTCAAAAGATGTTCCGTTGACACTTTCTGAGACCTGTCATCATTATCAAACATAACCCAGCTTGGTTGCGAATCTGTCTGATCTTTCTGCATCACTTCATCTCTGTTTACCTCTTCAGGCTCCTCTAGCATATATTTTAAAGCCTCTAGCAATGTTTTCCTTTCGCTGCCAACAGGGAAAGCCCCACTTAACCAATCATCATGCTGGGACTCTGCCAGTCGATATATTTGCTGCAGTGTCAGGGCAGAGCATTTTTGAATCGATGATCTAATTCCAACTCCAGATCTCGCTTTGCGAGAACAGTCATTGAAACCTTCGATAATGAATGTGGCTGCCTGTATCACTCTTTGGAAACAATCTCGATATTCTGAAGTGCAAAACTCAGGGCCTCCTGGAAGAGATGTGATATAACTCTCCAATATTCCAAGAGCTGTAAGAAGAGCTTTGGCACTAGAGACCGAGCACAAGTCCCTTCTCATGAGGATTCCATTCAGAATGCTACCATCAATGTATCGCATCGTTGCCCAAAGGGCGGATTTAACAAGTGGCATTGGTAATTTTTTTTCCTGTAGAGATATCGACAGATTTGTTAGAGATCCAATGATTGATTTCCAGTTGATCTTTGAGGAACCCATAACATCCAATCTATCTGCGAAGTTTCGAGAATCTTGCTTCAGATAATTGTTTCGAGCTGACCTTCTTGCATCCTCTGCTAACAAGAGGGCAACATTGATCGGAATGTTTCTTGAAATAAATGCCCCAAATGACCTATATGTTGAGGTTTGGCTTAACAATTTCTCACGTATCTCAACAAAAAGATCGGAATCTTTCGTGCCCACGGCATCAACTTTGAGCATTGCTCCAGTTGCACAGATTATATTGATTGAGTTCACACAGGATGTCATATTCTTTTGGGACTCGCGATTCAAAGCTTCAATGATCAATTCGATTGCCTTGTTTACTTCTGAATTGCTCCATTGATCTACCCAGTGATTAACACAATTTCTCAAAATCCAGCTGGAGAATGGAAGATATGTACCTCTGTTTGATTTGTCATCACGAATCTGGACATAAATAGGCTTTTGATTTATGAAGCTGGTGATGTAAAGACTCACAATTTGTGATTTTAAAGAGTCTAGTTGACCTTCAGAAGTATCATTTTCACTTTCAACGTTGGTTCGTGAATCAAGGATTGCTGATGACCCTGTCCCACCTGATTCCTCCTTCTTTCCAGCCGAATACGTTATCATATCTGCTTCTATCTGGGATATCTTTTTAGATAATTCTGCTTTTTCACCCTCAATGAAGCTGATCTGCCCTAAAAGTGATTCTATCCTAGAAGACATCACTGCAATCTCATTAGCTTGTATAGATATTGTGGTTTCCTGTTCTGAATTTTGGCCCATCAGAATGCCGTTTTCTTCCCTTATCCGTTCGATTAGCAATTTTAATGAGCTCATTTCTCCAGTCTTAGAGAGTTCAGATTGTTTGAGATCAGCGATGGTATCCTCATGAGTCTGGTTGGTAGTTTTTGCTTGGGCTAATTTCATTTGTAACCCAATGATGGTCGCCTCAAAAGCTGATGAGTTTATCTTCAGCCTCTCTATATCACTTTGAAGCTCTGATATGGTGTCTTTGTTTTTTATTAGAGTGTCTGCACTTATCTTTTCTCTTAGATAGGCAGCTTCCAATTCATCCCTGAGGGCTCTGATTTGCTTCTGCAAAGTATCCTGTGCCTCTTGATTTGACCCATCATGTACTTTGAGAGTATTTTCTTTTGTTTTCAAGAAATTGAGTTCTGTCTCAAGAGTACTGCATTTGTCCCTCCACATGGTCAGTTCATTCTTCAAAGCTTCATTTTCTTCCAATAGTTGCTTGAACTTCAAAGATTGTTGTGAGATTGCAAAGACAGTTTTGACGGCCACAGACCTCCTCCAATACGCCTGTATCGTAGTAGCTGCTTTCTCTTGTGTCCTTAACCTGTCATTTTCAAGCATGACCTGCTGCAAGAAATCAGACTTTTTCATGAATTCTTTGCGGGCAAGATACATCCGCCAGTATGATTGTATCAAAATTGCACGGTTCATTTCTCTGATTTTAATGAAATCTCTTCTATTAGCAAGCATTCTCCATGCCGCCTGAATGACTGAAGCAGCATGATTTCTCCTATTTCTTGCCAAAGTCTCCCGCTCGACATATGACTTCCAAGCAGCCTGAATCACAGTGACTGAGTTGATGATAGTCGTAAATCTCTTCCGTTCTATATAGCCTCTCCACGATTTTTGCAGATATATAGCAGAATTAGTCAAAAGAGCCCCCCTAAGACCTTCCAATACTGCTAACTGACCTGTGCGCAGAAATATGCGTGTCTTACCTATTTGCCACCCCTTAAGATCTGTTTTTTTCATTATAGTCTTCGCCAATTCGCGTACATCATCTTCAGATATCGCACACCAGTCAACCATTCCCTTCTTGTTTAATGGGATCTGTTGAGATGTTAGATGGCTGTGACTCAGCAGAACAGAATACCTTTGCACAAAGGGGAAAAATGGCTTCCTCGTTGGATATCCTGCACAAGCTATTCTCACAGCTTCTAAAACTCCTCCCGCTCTCAACTGTTCCATAGCATATGCTGGTTTCAGATTTCCAGGTATTGAGGATTCATTTGGCTTGATACATCGAATGAAATGAGGTTGGCACTGACTCAAATTTTCTGATAAAGCATTTAGCTGTGTTCTAAATGTGGATCCTATAGTATTTAGCCTAAAAGAACTTCTGACTGTATCATTCGTACTTTTAGGATATAAAGATGCAGGTAAAGGATGATTGGAATGACGCATCAGAGATTCCTGGTCTTCAACTTTGAAATCCCTATTTTTCTCCAACAAATGGTCTACTACATATCTGACTTCTCCCGCGTAGTGATTTATGACGAAAGAGTATTGATCTCTTTTTGGAGCAGAAAATCTTGGGTGGCTGTCTAGCTTTGACCTAAGTGAGGTGGCCAAACCTTGTGGTGTTGCCCTGGGAAGACGGCAGGCCTCATCTATCATAGGGAACACACCCATGTTCCTCTCAGCCAGATTTTCTTTCGTAATATCAGATAAACAAGTCCCTTCTAATATATCAAGTACATCTTGATTATCAATAAAATCGATATAGCTCCAGTCTATTCCTTCCTGAGAGTATTCACTTTGCTCTGCTTTAAAGATATGAGCATTGAAAGCCTGTTGGAGTTTTTCATTTGCTAAGTTGATACATAACTGCTCAAAAGAATTTGTATCGAATGATTCGAACCCGTATATATCTAATATTCCAACTGAAAGGTTTGTCCGGTTGCCTCCACCAACTGACCCTATCTTTTTATTGATAGCCAAAACAAGCCAGCCAAATATTCTGGAATATAAGCTTTTTGAGAGAGAGTCTCTAGATTCAATCGATTCCACTACGGTGAATCGTTTTTCAATCTTCTCTCCAGCAATTGTAATGATTTTGCTCATCAAAGCTTTTTGCAGGGCTTCAGAAGATGTACCAAGCAATTCAGCAGCAGTCCGAAGACTGTTGGTGCTAGATGCATCGGGGCAGATTATGGCTTCATCAGCTGTGGCATTATCTGCAGTTTCAAATTTTATGTTTCCAAGATGTAAAATTGCGGAGACACACTTTAGAACTGACTCGATTTGATTGTCATCCAGGCCAATAACATGCATGGCATTTAGGGTACGTGCAAAACCATCCGCATCGTCGACTCCATCAAGCATTGTATCTTGGCTTTGGGCCAGATAAGCGAATTCAGATGCAGATGGAGGTAAACACAACTCTTTTCTCATCTCTTCACTACTACCAGAGCATAATTGATAAAATATGTGGAAGGATCGCTCAAGTGGTGCAATGCTAACCACCCTGCTCCTCTCTAGCAGATATGTTGAAATTGAGGCACCTGTAATCCTTCCAGTCGTGTCAAAATCTATCTCGACAAACTTTCCAAACCTTGAAGAGTTATCATTTCTTGCCGTTTTAGCATTTCCAAAAGCTTCTAGTAGGGGGTTGGATTCCAGTATTTGCTGTTCAATGGGTGCTGCAGCAATGGCCGAACCCCCAAATGATGCTCCTGAGCGATGTGCCAGATATTGCATCACCATTTTCGCTGACTCTGTCTTTCCCGCGCCACTTTCTCCACTAATAAGAATTGACTGTCGCATTTCATCTATCATCATGGCAGAGTAAGCTGCTTCTGCCACTGCATATGTGTGTGGAGATAAATCTCCAAAAGGTATATCTTTGTATTGAGCCATCATGCGCTCCCCGTATAGATGGGTCAGAGGCTTGTGGGGATTCACTGCGATCAAAATTTGACCTGAATATGTATATATCATATCCAGCTCATACCTTGCCCTCAACGTATGCAATATTCCAGGCTCATGCAAAAAATCAGATCGAACCAAATCATCAACAGTATCATCTTTTTCATTCTGTAAGAAGCAATCAGAAGCCTTATACTGTGCTGGTTCCCCATTTTCCAAGTTAATATTGAGAACAACTTCGTCTTCTGCACCACGAGTAACGCCTTGTACCACGCCCCTGATCCATTCGGAATCGGTGTTCGTATTTTTTATGGACTTGCCAGAATCACTACCATGCAAAGGCACCCAAACAGCAGTTCCCTCCATGAACGCCTGGGACTGAGCCGCTACGATCGCGGATTTATCAGCTTGACTCTTTTTCTTAGCGTACATTTCTAGTCTCAATGGATATCTCTCAGCCACGTGTCAAAGAAAGTGTGTGTCCAAAGCAAACTCAGCCTTCTCGCAAGCTTTGGAATTCAAAATACTCGTAGCTTCAGTCCACAACAGCACCTTAAATGATCTAATATCGTATACTAATGTCCTCTTATTCTTAAATTATGCCCATACTAGATTAAAGTGGCCACAGGAAGGCAAGGCACCCGACGTGATCCACTGGTGATCACAGGAAACTGTTGCTTAGCTAGCGAACTGATAGGAGAAATAATTTGCATGAAATCGTTTCTTTTGTACACACATGATTTAGAAATACTATTTTAACTTTCGTACAGCCTATCAGAATCTGCTCATAAGCCAGTATTTGCACATTTTGACATGCCTCCTGGCACTGTTCATCTGGATGAACAGTGTCTGTGACTCTGTTTTCATCAACCAATATGGGCAAGACAGGTGCTACAAGCTTTACCTATCGACGGGAGACCTTAGGTAAGGAGCCATCATTTTCGTAAAGGGAAAAGTGCAATCATCTCCATAAGACATGATGGATTTCTTGGCATCATAGGGAGAAAGTTCCAGCCCCTTGTTACTTCTTTTCCTGCTGACACAGCAAGCGCTGAGCTTGCCATCAACTTCTATCATTTACATTTCTTCTATTCTCAAACTTCTAATACTGAGATGAGAGATATGCATTCGTAAATTCGCCCTGTAACTAGCATGAGTGAATGCACCAATGATGGTGCACCATCTAATCTTCATGAGGCAAGACTCAGTCACGTTTAGCGCTCTTGAGTTTATATCCTGATTGTATGTATGCTCCATATGGGCTTTTAGCTTGTGCTTGGCCGGAATAAAGCGTATCTCATGCCAGAACACTGGGACATATGTGTGTGACCTGCAGAAGCATCTGGGGCCACCCAGGCTCAGTGTCACATGGGTTCCCCTTTCGCGATTGCAATGTCTATTTATATTTTCATCTTTAGGACGAGCATGCCCGTTGTGGGATTCATGTGGCCAGGTGGCCCCAAAGGTGCCCCATACTGCCACACCCCTGATCAGTCATGACTGGTGGCCTGGGACCCATCCAGGTGCAGATCTGGATGGACATCCCGATACACGGTTTGTGGTCGGTTGGTTTGACGTGTGAAGAGAGCAGGGTGTTCTTGTCACCGCTATTGTTTCAAAACAAATAAAATATACATTATTTTCATTTCTGTTTAATCATTGAACAGAAATATCGCCATCGTGCAGAGTTCAGACACTGTCATCCTATCACGTGAAAAGGTACGCGGTGGTCGGGTTGTTACTCGTCAGGCGGGAAATGCCCGCGGCGGTTTTGAGGCGTTTCAGGGTGATCTGTCACGATCCAAATGTTTTGAATGGTCTTATTTTAAGTATTTTGTGGTGACACAATGGTGCCGAGGCCGTGCATTGCCATCTTTGGCCCCTGAGGCTTCGCCTCGAAAAAACGGTTTGGTTCCGGAGACGGTCCGCACGGATGGCTCCACACGCGGCCAGTCCTGACTGCCATTCCGCACTACAAGATATTTTATTTTTATATAATTGTATGATTGGTTGTGTCTACAAGGCTAAAGGGATGTTGCACGCCACCCAAACTTGGAGTCTCCAGACCGTTGTTAGCTTCACCTGGCACACTGGCCACACTGGCCACTTTCCATGCTTGCCCACGCATTGCGTGGCCTTCTGAATCATGGATGTGTATTGACTGTGTGTGTATTTTTGACTGCAGACATTCCAAAATGGTTTCTCCACAGAAAATCTCTGGCATGGAGCCTCAGCTCACCAGAACTAAGACTATCTGGGAAGAGTTGTCCAAGGAGCCAATGAAGGCTGCTCCACCCATTGACTTTAGCGTCAACGTCGCTCCTCGTGAGGATCCTGATCCCAACGGGCCAAATTACGCTTTAAATGACGTATGCAATGGTGCAATTGGGATCATCATGATTCCTGGCCAGAATAATCCAAGGGTTTTTCGCAGCAACGGGGGGAAAGGAGAAGAGGCCAAGGGCTTCCATATCAAAGCATATTCCTCCCTGTCAGAGCAAGGCATTGTAGATGACTCACACTCAGACAACCAGTCGAAAGTTTCTCTCCCTCCAAAGATACCTTTGCAGTCCAATGAATCAGCCAAAGAGGCTTCCAGGGCATCTGAGAGGGGAGCAACATCCATTGGAATGTTATCAAGAAAAATTGCAGCATCCATCAGCAAGGGTGCCAAGAAGTCCTCCAAAGCCACCTCCAAAGCACTCAAGGTCACTGCAAGGATCATGGTTGTGAAACCAGCAAAAATGGTCTCCAGGGTATCTGAGAGGACAGCAGCATCCATCAGCAAGGGTGCCAAGAAGTCC
>PJEL010001591.1_pt1 | contig 22438 bp, 22 predicted proteins | sample 1853271 | NCBI WGS metagenome assembly PJEL01 (sample SAMN08108733, study PRJNA415343) | Invertebrate metagenome, whole genome shotgun sequencing project. | host: Globobulimina | place: Sweden: Gullmar Fjord | collected 2015-08
ACGTTTGTAGATCGTCATAACTAATGAGAATTCTTGTCCAATGGTTTTCTGAGCTGTAGTCAGATTGGTATGATTTTATTAAAGGTTTTCGTCAAATGTCGTGAGAAAATTATAAGCACTTCAAAAACAACTAGAAAATAATACCAATAAAGTGCTCAAGAAAGTTTCAAGTGACTAAACTAATACTTTGGCTTCTAGCCAAAAGCGGACATTAGCTTTTGAGTTGCTAACCGCAACTCAGAGCCTAAAGCGGTCAAAACCTGACTAAGAGAGCGCAATCTAGGTATGAACCATATTATTTTGTTAGGCATATTACATGCGTCGCTTCTGAGGATCCGTTTCTTCCAAAAATTCCACTGATAATTTTGCAAGTAAATCTTCGTCAGCTAAACCTTCAGAGCGAATTGCTAAAAGTTGCAACCACGCTTTTGAGCGACAGTGACCATCGAACATCAACGATAACTGTTTATCTCTGTTGTTTAGCAATTTATTGAGTAAAATAAACCTATTATGGACATGAATTTCAGCATTAGAAATTACCTCTTGAGACTCCTTTAAAGCTATTTCGCAAAACCGTTCGGTAGCTTTATCTTTTAGCTTGCCAAAGATTTTCCAATCAGACTCTTTCATGAGTTAAACACCTTAACCTTAGGTATACACATAACACCACAATAAGCGGCAATAAAATAGTTTGGCTAAAATTAGAGAAGAATGAGCAAAAAGCTAACTGTTTTGCGTGACTTGTTAGCAATATACTACTCCATGCTAAGTTTTCTTTCTTTTGTGAAGTGCCACCAAGGAAGTGGATCACCACCTTCCATATAAGATATTGCCGATAAGAAAACATCTATAATACAGTGATCTTGTTTGCAACCAAGTCTCTTACAATGTTCTCGATACAAGTCATATGCATTTTTGCCAATGAGTTGTTTTGGATGAGTTAATCCAATTTTTTCTAAATCAGCTGATATAGCTTTACCAATATTTGGTAAATCTGTCATTTTTGATATTGTATCGCGATCTGGTGATTTCATATTATATTGCTAAAACCTCGTTAAGAGGCAATAAAATAGTTGGCTAAAATTAGCGACGAAGGAGCAAAAGCCAACTGTTTTTTGTGATCTTCACATTATATTCTGTCTATATTTTTTGTGTATTAGATTAAGCAACAGCCCAAAAACTAAAAAGAGACCCACTGAACCACCGCCCCCACTACTTGACTCTTGAATATCTGAAGGGGGCATGCTTATTCGAACGTTAATTTCGTCAACAGAAGTAAAGCCTAGATCATCTACTACAGTCACTTGAAACACTAAATTTCCACTGTTAGCAGGAGCAACAAAATTTGGAGTAGCAGTATATGAATTAACTAGATCGACACCTTCACCCTCTGTTTGCTCCCAAATGAACTCAACGATTGTTCCATCATCATCAAAACTTTCGGTTGCACTTAGAGAAACACTTGTCGATGGATTAACAGTTATGTCTTCTCCAGCATTTGACGCAGGAAAAATCGCTTCGTAGGCTCCTATATCTGCTACGGCAACCATGTCACCATTGCCGTCCATTGGGCGATTGTTATTTAGGAAGTCTGTTTCCAGTATATCTTGTTCAAATCCAGCATCAATTGCCGGAGAGTTAACCCGTAAACGATAGTCATTACTTGATATATCCGCAAACATAGGATCTGATGATAAGTTACCGTCAAGACCTGTTTGATCATTAATTCCTGAATAATCACTGGAGTTAGCGTGAACAATGTTATTACGAAAGAAGGGATTGTTGGCCGCTGAACCAAAATTAACCTCTACTCCTATTTTATTGCTATAAACAATATTATTTATATACCGATGACCAGCAGTACTTACCCGGCGATCAAAGTAAATCCCAGTCCGATTACCAATAAATATATTATTATAAACCTCAGGACGCCCATTTGTTGGCAGAGTCATATTAGTTCCTCGACAAGGGTTATCGATGAACAGATTATTGATTATTAGTGGAGACGAAGAGTTAACAAAAGAGACGGTTCCGGATAGAAATTGAGAGTCGCAAGAATTATTGCGAAATACGTTGCCGTCGATTGTCGCCGATGCGGAATTACCTCCAATCGCCGCGCCATACCCTCCACTAGTCTGGATATTACCTTCAAAAATATTCGACTTTATAAGAGCACCGGTTCCAATAACATCCATACCTGCGCCGAACGAAGCAACTCCACCTGTAATTTTAAATCCCTCGATGTGGCCATCAGGCCCAATGACTACAGTAGTTGCCCCCTCACCATTGATTTCAGTAACATTTGGACCACTGGAACTGCGAAGATAAACGTTTTTCCCAGAAAAGCTAACATTTTCAAAATAAATGCCTGGGTTAACTGTGACAATATCCCCTTCAATCGCCGAAGAAAGTGCCGCACTAATTGAGCAATAAGGTAAGCCGCCTATGTCATCACAATTATCGTTTTGGATATCTACATGAAGCTCCTCAGCAAATACATTCGTGAGAATAAACATACAAAAAAAAGCTGACACTACTTTGGTGTTAAAGTACATATTTCACTTCCTTACATCGATTTGTTAAAAAATACTATTGGTGAATACTAAACGTGACTTGTCACATAACGCCTCGTTAAGCGGCGAACAATAGTTGGCTAAAATGTGAAACGAAGTGGAACCTAAGCCAACTGTTATGAGCTGATCTTTAACGACTTGTTAGGTATTTTCTACACCCAACAATAGAACAAATGGAATTTCAGCAATTATGGCTATAAAAGGTACCCAAATAGAATAAGCTAAAGCTTTCATTGGCTTGTAATCTAACATCAACTTTAGAATTAAAAAGGGAACAAAAATATAAAAAGAATAGCTTAATAACATAAGCATTGAAGGCAACTCAAAAGATGAAACTGCTATATTGAATATTGCTATTGCTACAGTTGACGCGATAACAACTGCAAAAGACATATACCAATCTACAACCGCATGAAAATCATCTTTCTTTAAATAGCGCTTATCTAATAGTTTATAGATGCCCAATAAAATAAAACCAGCGAGAGCAGCGTGCCCCATAATCGAAACTCCTTTTAATACCTAACGCCACATTAAGCGGCAACTTTACAGTTTGTTAAAATTGAGCGTAGCGAACAACAAACTGTAAATTGTGATCTTCCCCCGATAAAATGGACACTCTCCATTTTAATTTACTGCCAGTTCATACTCAGCGGGTGTTTTCTATCCTAAACTCGAATGTAGTCGTTGTCTATTGTAAAAGTAATTCATGTAACCTTTTAATTTATTGAGTAATTTCTTCATCGTATCAAACGTATTACCCCAATGACATCGGCTTTAAGTGAATGGAAGAAGGATTCAACCTCTGCATTATCAGTACAACATCCAGGACGATCCACGCGTTGCCATGAGTAATTATGTAGTGATCCAATCAAATTAATTAAATAGAGCGTAAAACTATCGTTATCATCTTTAATATAATTACTATTCAGTAAATAAATATATCAGCTTACAATAAATGCCAGTTAATAATGTCGTTTGATAGAAATGGTTATTATTTGTCAGCTAATGAGATAAGTTTCTGGTTGATTTTACCTGTGTACATTATGCAAGTACGCCCTATATCGACAGGCGTTAGGAGTAATATGGCATGAATAGCAACTGTACTTAAAACGTTTATAATTAGCGATTATGTAATGATTTATTCAAAAATATTTCAATAGAGAAGAAAACCATTGTTATCACTTATTGAGATAATCACTATTCAGTGAATAAATGATAAAACTGACAATAAACGGAAATTAATACTACGTATTGATAGAAATGGTTATTATTTGGGCATAAAAAAAGCAGCATAAATGCTGCTTTTTAAGTTTATTATCAGCTTACTTTTCAGCTAATGGGGTAAATTCACGATCGATTTCGCCTATGTACATTTGGCGAGGGCGTCCGATTTTTTGTCCAGGTTGAGTCAACATTTCATCCCAATGCGCACACCAGCCAACAGTACGAGACATAGCAAAAATTACAGTGAACATGCTTGTTGGAATACCGATAGCCTTTAAGATGATGCCTGAGTAAAAGTCAACGTTAGGGTATAGCTTCTTCTCAATAAAGTAAGGGTCTTCTAACGCTACTTTTTCAAGTGCCATAGCAACGTCTAAAAGCGGATCGTTCACACCTAGCTCTTGAAGCACTTCATGGCATGTTTCACGCATTACTGTTGCGCGTGGATCAAAGTTTTTATAAACACGGTGACCAAAGCCCATTAGGCGGAATGAGTCATTCTTATCTTTAGCTTTAGCAACATACTCTTCTACGCGGCTAAGATCGCCAATTTCTTCAAGCATAGTTAAACATGCTTCGTTGGCACCACCATGAGCTGGACCCCATAAAGAAGCAACACCCGCAGCAATACATGCATATGGGTTAGCACCTGACGAGCCTGCTAAACGTACCGTCGAAGTCGAGGCATTTTGCTCGTGATCAGCATGCAAAGTGAAGATACGATCCATTGCTTTTGCAATAGTTGGGCTTACTTTGTATTCTTCTGCAGGCACAGAGAACATCATGTGCAAGAAGTTTTCTGCATAAGAAAGGTCGTTACGTGGGTAAACGAAAGGTTGACCTATGCTGTATTTATAAGCCATTGCTGAAATTGTTGGCATTTTAGCTACTAAACGGTGTGCACATCGCATGCGTTGAGCAGGGTCGTTAATATCTAAATCACTATGATAGAAAGACGACATCGCGCCAACAACACCACAAAGCATTGCCATTGGGTGAGCGTCAGGTAAAAAACCTTGGAAAAACTGAACTAATTTTTCATGAACCATCGTGTGGTTTGTAATGACACCTTTAAATACTTCGTATTCTTCTTTCGTTGGTGCCTCACCATTTAGCAAGATATAACAAACTTCTAAATAATCAGCGTCTTTTGCAAGACTATCAATCGCATAACCGCGATGTTGAAGAATCCCTTTATCGCCATCGATAAAAGTGATTGCTGACTCACATGAAGCCGTCGCTAAGAAACCAGGGTCATAGGTGAAATATCCTGCACTACCAAGTGTGCGAATGTCGATTACATCATTACCGGCAACACCAGACAAAATAGGTAATTCAGCAACATCTTTACCATTAATACTCAGAGAGGCTTTTGAATCAGCCATAAGTTATATCCCCTATTAATTTTGTTTAAACAGACTAAGAAATGATTAATTAGTCAGCTTTTATGAATATAAAACTGCGCGTATTCTACTCTACAAATACCCCATAAAGTCAATTCAAATGTTTTTTTGAATTGACTAAAGTCTAATATAAAGTTTAGAACAGCTCAAAAAATATACGCAAGCTGTTAAAATTATACATAAATTGTAATTCTTTAAGTTCAAATATATAATCATTGTGTTCTATTCACATGATAAATACATTCGTATGCATTATAGTAGTGTAGAATTTTTTTGGGGGGTTGCTCATACGAACGTATTCAAATGAGTGACAATAAAAAAAGTAGAAGGCTTCAAAGCTCTTTAGGCATCAATCGTGAAAAAACAACGTCCTGTAAATTTAGACCTAACTACAATAAAGATGCACCCAGCAGCTAATGCGTCGATATTACATCGAATTAGCGGCGTAATAATGGTGTTTGCTATTGGTATCTTGTTGTGGGTACTTTCATTATCGTTATCATCACCTGAGGGATTCGCTCAAGTGCAAGCAATGCTTGATGGCGTATTCTTTAAATTAATCATTCTTGGCATACTCGCAGCCTTGATTTATCACCTACTTGGTGGCATTCGTCATTTGTTGATGGATTTAGGCCACTTTGAAGAGTTGGAATCTGGTAACGCCACAGCGAAATTGATTATCGCTTTATGGGTGGTACTAACTGCAGTAGTAGGAGTTTGGTTATGGTAAATAACGCAGCAACAGTAGGCCGTAGTGGTGTACATGACTTTATTTTATTAAGAGCTAGCGCCGTTGTTTTAGCCGTGTTTGTGCTATTTATGGCTGGCTTTTTCATTATCACTCCCGAAGTAACATACGAAGTATGGCATGGCTTGTTTGCCAATGTTTGTATGAAAATATTTACTTTAGTTGCGATGTTTAGCTTACTTGCTCATGCTTGGATAGGTATTTGGCAGGTATTATCAGATTACATTAAACCAGCGTTTTTACGTGGTGCATTGCAATTTTTATTTTCTATTACTTTGCTGTCTTATTTAGCAGCAGGGTTCATAACAGTATGGGGTGTGTAAGTGAGCGTTCCAGTTCGTGAGTTTGACGCCATAGTAATTGGCGCTGGTGGTGCGGGAATGCGTGCCGCCCTAGCAATTTCTGAATCAGGCCAATCGTGTGCTTTGATTTCTAAAGTTTTCCCAACTCGTTCTCATACAGTATCTGCTCAAGGTGGTATTACTGTAGCGTTAGGTAATGCCCATGAGGATCACTGGGAACAACACATGTACGATACGGTAAAAGGCTCTGATTATATCGGTGACCAAGATGCTATCGAATATATGTGTAAGACCGGCCCAGAATCTATTATTGAATTAGAAAAAATGGGTTTACCATTTTCTCGTACTGAGGAAGGCAAAGTTTATCAACGTCCATTCGGTGGTCAATCAAAGAATTTTGGTGGTGAACAAGCTGCTCGTACAGCAGCTGCAGCTGACCGTACTGGTCATGCATTGCTACACTGCTTATACCAACAGAACGTCAAGAATAAAACGAATGTTTTTTCTGAATGGTATGCATTAGATTTAGTTAAAAATGCAGATGGTTCAATAGTTGGTACTACTGCAATATGCATTGAGACAGGTGAAGTTGTTTACTTTAAAGCTCGAGCAACCGTTTTAGCAACGGGTGGTGCGGGACGTATTTACGCTTCAACAACTAATGCTCATATTAATACCGGCGATGGTGTTGGTATGTCATTACGTGCTGGCGTACAAATGCAAGATATGGAAATGTGGCAGTTCCACCCAACAGGTATTGCGGGTGCTGGTACTCTAGTTACTGAAGGTTGTCGTGGTGAAGGTGGTTACCTTCTCAATAAAGACGGCGAACGTTTTATGGAACGTTATGCTCCTAATGCTAAAGACTTAGCTGGACGTGACGTTGTTGCTCGTTCAATGATGACTGAGATTCGTGAAGGACGTGGTTGTGACGGTCCTTGGGGTCCTCACTTAAAGCTTAAACTTGATCATTTAGGTCGTGAAACCTTGAATCAACGTTTGCCTGGTGTTTGTGATTTATCGAAAACATTTGCTCACGTTGATCCAGCGGAAGAGCCAATTCCTGTTATTCCTACATGTCATTACCAAATGGGTGGTGTTCCATGTAATGTTAATGGTCAAGCGATTAACTTCGACCCTAACACAGGCAAAGATACTATTATCGAAGGTTTATTTGCTGTTGGTGAAATTGCCAACGTATCGGTTCACGGTGCAAACCGTCTAGGTGGTAACTCACTACTTGATTTAGTTGTATTTGGTCGAGCTGCAGGTAACTTCCTTGGTACATACTTAGCAGACACGCAATCAGCAGCTGATGCTTCTGATTCAGACCTTGATGCGGCACTTGCTCGATTTAACCGTTGGGAGTCTTCAGACAAAGGTGAAGATCCTGTTCAAATTCGTAAAGACCTTCAAAAATGTATGCAGTTTAACTTCTCGGTATTCCGTGAAGGTAAAGCGATGGCAGAAGGGATGGAAGAGTTAACGGAAATTCGTGAACGTTTGAAACATGCGAAATTAGAAGATAAGTCTTCAGAATTCAATACTCAACGTATTGAATGTTTAGAGCTTGATAACCTAATGGAAACAGCATTTAGTACAGCTAAAGCCGCTAATTATCGTACAGAATCTCGTGGCGCTCACGCGCGTGAAGACTTCCAAGAGCGTGATGATGAAAACTGGCTATGTCATACAATTTATAGTCCTGACACTCAAGAGATGTCAAAGCGTACTGTAAATATGGAACCAATTCATCGTGAAGCTTTCCCACCGAAAGCACGTACTTACTAAGGAGCATTGATAATGAAACAAATTTTCTCAATTTATCGTTACAACCCTGATGTTGATAATGCACCTTATATGAAAGATTATGAGCTGGAAGTGCCTGAAGGCTCAGACATGATGGTATTAGATGCGTTAATCTTACTTAAAGAGAAAGATCCAACGTTGTCATTCCGTCGTTCGTGTCGAGAAGGTGTTTGTGGTTCAGATGGTTTGAACATGAATGGTAAAAATGGTTTGGCTTGTATTACGCCTTTATCTTCTGTTAAAGCAAGTAAAATCGTTTTACGTCCACTACCAGGTTTACCAGTAGTACGTGATTTGATTATTGATATGACTCAGTTCTACAATCAATATGAGAAAATCAAACCGTATTTAATCAATGATGGCAAAGATACTCCGGCACGTGAGCATTTACAATCGATAGAAGAACGTGAGAAGTTAGATGGTCTTTACGAATGTATTTTGTGTGCATGTTGTTCAACATCATGCCCGTCATTCTGGTGGAACCCAGATAAGTTCATTGGTCCTGCTGGTTTATTGCATGCTTACCGATTTTTAATTGATAGCCGTGATACAGCGACCGAAGAACGATTAGATGATTTACAAGATGCCTACAGCGTTTTCCGTTGTCACGGTATCATGAATTGTGTTGATGTTTGTCCGAAAGGATTGAACCCAACAAAAGCAATTGGCCATATTAAGTCAATGCTGTTACAAAGAGCCGTTTAATTAGACGCGAAGCGCATTTTATGTGCTTCGCTTATTTTTAAACACAATCATTGTTGCTTTAATCCCAGTCAAGGAACAGGCAATGCCCGAAGGTGTAATGAAGGCTTGGTTAGAGTCTTCCCATTTAAGTGGTGCAAACGCTGCTTACATAGAAGAACTATACGAATCTTTTTTAGATAACTCTCAATCTGTTACGGCAGAATGGCGCGAGTTATTTGAGAATCTCCCCAAAATTGAAGGCGCAGAAGTTGAATATCGTCACTCAGAAATACGTGAAGAATTCAAAACACTCGCTAAACAACCTACTAGACAAGTTATTGTTTCTGAAGGCGGCGACGCTAAGCAAGTTAAAGTGTTACAACTTATCAATGCTTATCGTTTTCGTGGTCACCAGAATGCTAACATTGACCCGCTTGGGCTTTGGCAGCGCGATAAAGTACGTGATTTACAACTTGCACATCATGAACTGTCAGAAAATGATTTTGATAAAGAATACAATGTAGGTTCGTTTGCAAGTGGTCAAGACACTATGAAACTTGGTGACTTGTATAAAGCCCTTCGTAAAACTTATTGTGGCTCAGTCGGTGCAGAATATATGCACATGACCTCTACTGAAGAAAAACGTTGGATCCAACAACGTTTGGAATCAGTTCAGTCGCAAGGTACTTTTACAACTGAGCAAAAAGAGGAAATCCTTAAGGGATTAATCGCTGCTGATGGTTTAGAGAAGTACTTAGGGGCAAAATTTCCAGGTGCTAAACGTTTCTCACTTGAAGGTGGTGATGCGTTAGTTCCAATGTTGAAAGAACTCATTACTCGAGCGGGTACCCAAGGCGCTAAAGAAGTGGTTATGGGTATGGCGCATCGCGGTCGCTTAAATGTTCTTGTCAATGTTATGGGTAAAAATCCGACAAAACTTTTTGATGAGTTTGGTGGTAAGCATGATGAAGCATTAGGCTCAGGTGATGTTAAATATCACCAAGGGTATTCTTCAGATTTTGTCACTCCAGGCGGTAATGTTCACCTAGCCTTAGCATTTAACCCATCACATCTTGAGATAGTTAATCCGGTTGTTATTGGCTCAGTACGAGCACGTCTTGACCGTCGTGACTGTAATCAAGGTGATATGGTATTACCTGTTACTATCCACGGTGATTCAGCTATTGCTGGTCAAGGGGTTGTGCAAGAAACCTTTAACATGTCGCAAGCGCGAGCATTTAAAGTGGGTGGTAGTATCCGTATTGTGGTAAATAACCAAGTCGGCTTTACAACATCACATTCTGAAGATACGCGCTCGGGTGAATACTGTACTGAAATTGCAAAAATGGTTCAGGCACCTATTCTTCATGTTAACGGTGATGATCCAGAAGCGGTTATTTTAGCAACACAAATTGCTTTGGATTTTAGAAATAAATTCAAACGTGATGTCGTGATCGATTTGGTCTGTTATCGCCGTCATGGCCATAATGAAGCGGATGAGCCGAATGCGACTCAGCCGCTGATGTACCAAAAAATCAAAAAGCATCCTACGCCTCGTCAGTTATATGCGAACCAACTTGATGCCGAAGGTAGTATTCCTGCCAGTCAATCGAGTGAATTAGCTGAATACTATCGTAAGCTGCTTGATGAAGGTCAGTGCACGGTTGAGCAATGGCGACCAATGACAGAGCATTCTGTCGACTGGACTCCATTTTTAGGTCATGAGTGGGATGATAAATATGATGGCAGTATTTCGAACGAACGATTGAAAGAACTTGCTACATTAATCTCTTCTTACCCAGAAAGTCACCCAGTTCAATCTCGGGTTAAGAAAATCTATGATGACCGTAAGAAAATGGCATCTGGTGAAAAATTACTTGATTGGGGCTTCGCTGAAAACTTAGCTTATGCTTCTTTAGTCGATTTAGGTCACCGTGTACGTATTACCGGTCAGGATGCTGGACGCGGAACATTCTTCCATCGTCACGCGGTATTGCATAATCAAGAAGATGCGAGTACTTATTTACCTCTGCAGAACATTCGTGAAGGGCAAGGTCCTTTCGATGTCCATGACTCAGTATTATCTGAAGTTTCGGTAGTGGCATTTGAATACGGTTACACTACAGCAGAACCAAATGGTTTAACTATTTGGGAAGCTCAATTTGGTGACTTTGCCAATTGTGCTCAAGTCGTTTTTGACCAGTTTATATCTTCGGGTGAACAGAAGTGGGGCCGTTTATGTGGCTTAACTATGCTTTTACCTCATGGTTACGAAGGTCAAGGACCAGAGCATTCTTCAGCTCGTTTAGAACGCTTCTTGCAACTTTGTGCCGATCACAATATGCAAGTTTGTGTACCTTCAACGCCTGCGCAAGTATTTAATATGCTGCGTCGTCAAGTCGTGCGTCCAATGCGTCGTCCACTTGTGGTTATGTCACCTAAGTCATTATTACGTCACCCGCTTGCTGTATCTTCTCTAGAAGAGCTATCAAGTGGTGTTTACCATAATGTCATTGGTGAAGTTGATGAGCTAGATCCAAGTAAAGTAGAACGTGTTGTCTTCTGTAGCGGTAAAGTATATTACGAGCTATTAGACCAACGCCGTAAGAATGAGCAAAATAACATTGCTATTATACGGGTAGAACAACTTTATCCATTCCCAGAGAAAGAGCTTAAAGCTGAAATTGAAAAGTATCAGCATGTGAAGCAATTTGTTTGGTGTCAGGAAGAGCCGCAAAACCAAGGTGCATGGTATTGTTCACAACACCATTTCCGCGCAGCAATCCCTGAAGGTACTTATTTGACATATGCTGGCCGTAAGGCTTCAGCTGCTCCAGCAGTTGGTTATATGTCCGTCCATGTTAAAGAGCAACAAGCGCTAGTCAATGATGCGCTTAACGTCGAATAGACACATTATTGATTAAGAGTTTGTGAGTAAGGAATAAATTAATGACGACCGAAATTAAGGTTCCAGTTTTACCAGAATCAGTTGCTGATGCAACGATCGCTACTTGGCATGTACAGGTAGGCGACCAAGTATCTCGTGACCAAGTACTAGTAGATATTGAAACAGATAAAGTGGTACTTGAAGTACCAGCAACTTCTGATGGTGTAATTACAGAAATTAGCCAAGAAGAAGGTGCTACTGTGTTAGGCGACCAAGTTATCGCTATTCTAAGTGAAGGCGCAGGTGCAGCCGCAGCTCCAGCTGAGTCAAAAGCTCCCGCTGATGCAGCAGCCCCAGCAAGCACTGGTGGTGAAGCATTAGACATCGTGGTTCCTGTTTTACCAGAATCAGTGGCTGATGCTACGGTTGCTACATGGCATGTTGCGGAAGGTGACGCTGTCGCACGTGACCAAGTGGTGGTAGAAATTGAAACAGACAAAGTGGTTCTAGAAGTACCAGCGACTGCTGACGGTGTAATGGGTAAAATCATTCATGCTGAAGGCGACACGGTATTAGGTTCACAAAAAATTGGTGAACTTATTGCTGGCGCAGCTGCTGCAGCACCAGCGGCTCCTGCGGCAGAACAAGCCGAGACTGCATCAGGTAGTGACGACCTAGCTAGCCCTTCAGTTCGTCGTTTGATGACTGAAAAAGGTTTATCTGCAAGTGATGTAAAAGGCACCGGCAAAGGTGGTCGCATTACTAAAGAAGATGTAGAAGCAGCAGGTAAGCCAGCACCAGCGGCTAAAGCAGCGGCTCCAGCCCCTGCCGTACAAGCCTCAGGTGAGCGTAGCCAAAAACGTGTTCCAATGACTCGTTTACGTAAAACTATTGCGACGCGTTTATTAGAAGCGAAAAACTCAACGGCGATGTTAACGACGTTCAACGAAGTTAACATGAAGCCAATCATGGATTTGCGTAAGCAATATAAAGATTTATTCGAAAAAACACATGACACACGTTTAGGTTTCATGTCTTTTTACGTTAAAGCCGTCGTTGAAGCATTAAAACGCTTCCCAGCGGTTAATGCATCAATCGATGGTGATGATATTGTTTATCATAACTTCTTTGACGTATCGATTGCGGTATCAACGCCACGTGGTCTAGTTACACCAGTATTGCGTGATGCTGACCAATTAAGTATGGCTGGCATTGAAAATGGTATTCGCGACTTGGCGATTAAAGGTCGTGACGGCAAATTAACTATGGATGAAATGATGGGAGGCAACTTCACCATTACAAACGGTGGCGTTTTCGGTTCATTGATTTCAACACCAATACTTAATTTACCGCAAGCCGGTATTTTAGGTATGCATAAAATCCAAGACCGACCAATGGCTGTCGATGGTAAAGTAGAAATTTTACCTATGATGTACTTGGCCCTGTCTTATGACCATCGTTTAATTGATGGTAAAGAATCTGTTGGATTCTTAGTAGCTATCAAAGAGTTACTAGAAGATCCAACACGCCTATTATTAGATATCTAATAATATGAAAATCAATGGTCGGCTAAGACTATAGTCTTAACGCTTAGGGCTACCCTATAAAGCGCTTTTGTACTATACTTGGTCGGCTTTTTAACTGGCAGCCACTTCTCGCGATTGGCTGCCATTATTATTTACAGATAAATGGAAACACACCATGAATTTGCATGAGTATCAAGCGAAACAATTATTCGCTAAATATGGTTTACCAGTTTCTGAAGGATTCGCTTGCGATACTCCTCAAGAAGCTGCAGAAGCTGCTGACAAAATTGGCGGTGATATGTGGGTTGTTAAGACTCAGGTTCACGCTGGTGGTCGCGGTAAAGCTGGCGGTGTTAAGCTAGTTAAGTCTAAAGACGAGATCAAAGAGTTCGCTCAAAACTGGTTAGGTAAAAACTTAGTTACTTACCAAACTGATGAAAACGGCCAACCGGTTTCAAAAATCTTAGTTGAAAGCTGTACTGACATTGCGAACGAATTATACCTAGGCGCTGTTGTAGACCGTGGTACTCGTAAAGTAGTTTTCATGGCATCTACCGAAGGTGGTGTTGAGATTGAGAAAGTTGCTGAAGAAACTCCTGAGTTAATTCACAAAGCTGCAATCGATCCATTAGTAGGTCCACAAGCTTACCAAGCTCGTGAATTAGGTTTCAAATTAGGTTTAAACCCTACTCAAATGAAACAATTTGTTAAGATCTTCATGGGTCTTGCAAAAATGTTCAATGATTTCGATTTCGCATTATTAGAAATCAACCCACTTGTTATTACTGATGAAGGTAACCTTCACTGTTTAGATGGCAAGATCGGTGTTGACGGTAATGCTTTATATCGCCAACCAAAAATCCGCGCTATGCACGATCCATCTCAAGAAGATGCTCGTGAAGCACATGCTGCACAGTGGGAATTAAACTACGTAGCATTAGACGGTAATGTGGGTTGTATGGTTAACGGTGCCGGCCTAGCAATGGGTACAATGGACATCGTAAACTTGCACGGCGGTAAGCCAGCTAACTTCCTAGATGTTGGCGGCGGAGCTACAAAAGAACGTGTTGCTGAAGCATTCAAAATTATCCTTTCAGACGACAACGTTAAAGCTGTTTTAGTTAACATCTTTGGTGGTATCGTTCGTTGTGACATGATCGCTGAAGGTATCATCGCTGCTGTTAAAGAAGTAGGCGTTGAAGTACCAGTAGTTGTGCGTTTAGAAGGTACAAATGCTGAAGCTGGTCGCAAAGTATTAGCTACTTCTGATGTAAACATCATTGCAGCTGAGTCATTAACTGATGCAGCAAACAAAGTTGTTGCAGCTGCGGAGGGCAAATAATGTCTGTATTAATTAACAAAGATACTAAGGTTATCTGTCAAGGTTTCACTGGTGGTCAAGGTACATTCCATTCAGAACAAGCTATCGAATACGGTACACAAATGGTTGGTGGCGTATCACCAGGCAAGGGTGGTCAAACTCACCTTGGTTTACCTGTATTCAACACAGTACGTGATGCAGTAGAAGCAACTGGCGCAACAGCTACAGTAATCTACGTTCCAGCACCATTCTGTAAAGATGCTATTTTGGAAGCTATCGACGCAGGCATTGAGCTTATCGTAACAATCACTGAAGGTATCCCAACTTTAGACATGGTTGACGTAAAAGTTAAGCTTGAGCAAACTGGCGTTCGTATGATCGGTCCTAACTGTCCTGGCGTTATCACTCCAGGCGAAACTAAGATTGGTATCATGCCAGGTCACATCCACTTACCAGGTAAAGTTGGTATCGTTTCACGCTCTGGTACATTAACGTACGAAGCAGTAAAACAAACTACTGATGCTGGTTTCGGCCAATCTACTTGTGTAGGTATTGGTGGTGACCCAATCCCAGGTACTAACTTCATTGACGTTTTAGAAATGTTCCAAAACGATCCACAAACTGAAGCAATCGTAATGATTGGTGAAATTGGTGGTACAGCTGAAGAAGAAGCTGCGGAATACATCAAAGCTAACGTTACTAAGCCTGTTGTTTCTTACATTGCTGGTGTTACTGCACCAGAAGGTAAGCGTATGGGTCACGCTGGCGCGATTATCGCTGGTGGTAAAGGTACAGCTGATGAGAAATTTGCAGCGTTAGAAGCGGCTGGTGTTAAAACTGTTCGTTCACTTGCTGAGATTGGCTCTGCTCTTAAAGAGAAAACTGGTTGGTAATCGGCTAGCTTTCATCTTTTGAAAGAATTGAAAAACCCGCTATTTAGCGGGCTTTTTGTTTAAATAACTCCCATGTTCAATTTCATAGTAGTTCGTTTCAACGATATGCTTCGTCTGCAGGTATTCAACGAGTTCAAACCATGTTATCTCTAAATTAAAAAGTTTCGTGTCATTGTCATAGACTTCAGTTTTACCTATAGGTTTTCCGTATGATTCATGAATATATTCTTGTTTGGAGCTAAAGTCCTGTCGAGCTGATTCAATAGCGTTTTTTGTTAATTTTCTATTGCTCATGTGAATTTGAGAAAGAGCGAAGATATAGCCGTCCAATACCTCATGAATGTCTATATCTGAGTCAAATAGTTTAAGTTTGTTTTTATTGACTCCCTTAGTGATCAAGAATTCTTTCTTAATGGTCAGATAAAAGCGTGCACCAATTAACCTGTTAGAAGCTTTATCACGTTCATAACTAATTGATAATGTGTCGATTGGCAAGGTTGAATGTTGTGTTAAGTTACGTAAAACACATCCTAATACATACTCTGGGTTTTCTTTGTGCAATTTATCTCTCATCGATCTAACTACATCGAGATTAGAATTGTCGTTGGCAATATCTTTTGCAAAACATATACCTTTCTTTTCATGATAATGCTTATCAAGATAGAGTTTACTTAAGTTCAGTATATTAAATACATAACGATTCAGTTTACTTCGACATTCATGATGAGAGTAAGAGTTTCTAATTCCATTGTTCAGCTGGTGGAGACTATTTGAATATAACTGAGTCTTGAACTCCATAAAGGATTCTATGACTAAATCATATAATTCCTCTAGTTCTAGAAGACTGACCAGTTTTTTTCTGCTGTGCTTGAGTTTGTCAACTTCTTCTTTTTCTATTTGGTGTATCGTTAATTCTTTGTTCCAATTTATAAACCTGAATTCTGCCAATATTTACTCCCAGGCATTAATTGTTGACTTATGAACACTATACATTCTTTTAGCTAATGAGGCTAAGAGGATGGATTAACCAATTATGGCTTGTCGCGGTGGCGACGGCACCCAAGGGGACGCTTGCGCCGCTGTCCCCTTGGAACCTCGGCAACTGCTCCTGCGTTGCTCTACCACCTACCTCCATGTAGGAGCCATGGCGCTGCTAGCTACTGCTTATCTTTATTAATCAATGCACTTTTCGACGTTACGTTATGATGGCACTTCCATGTGCCACATAACTTAGCTGGCTTTCCCTGCCAGCTATACGTGAAGTGCATTGTTTAATTCAGGCAGTTGCTAAAGCAGAGGGCTGCTCCGTCTGAATTCTGTGATTAATCTCGTTGTATCGTGTTTATCAGTTACATTATTTTGATAAAGAAACGAGCCTTGAATTCAACATCAATTCCCATTGAAGCGGATTGATTGTTATCTAGATAAAGTGTTTGCTACACGAGTCAGGACGACGAGTGCTGAGGTGATACAGGAGGTATCATCATCAGGAATAGCAATAAACGTTAGATAATAATCAATGTTTCCGCTGAGTTGGGCGCTAAGGGAGTTGAAAGAGGGAAATAAGCGCTTTTTCCCTCTTTTGTGTCGTCGCCACCGCGACAATAAAACACGAAAAGAATACGAATAGAGAAAGTATTTTATCCTTAAACTTCAACATTTAAAGAAGTCAAAACGAGCCTTGAATTCAACACCATTTCCCATCTCAGCATCGAAAGGGAAATTTAGTAAACGATTTGTCGACGCGAGATAGGACATCGAGCGCTTGTGCTAAGGCAGGAAGCCTTATCACAAGGTATCGGCATTATCGTCTAAATTTTACTTGAGGTAGCATGCTGGGCAGGGCGGCGTGGGTTTTAAAAGGGAGTTCGCCGAGAAACTCCCTTTTAGTGTCGTCGCCACCGCGACAATAAAACACGATTAGAAAACTAGTCCAGAAAGTATTTAAATTGAAAATATCCAGAAACAAGGATATCTAGGGGATTAAAAAAGGGAAACTGTATAAGTCTCCCTTTAGCTTGTAATCGCCACAGTGACGATTAAACAATAAACGAAAATTAGCCTGCGTTTTCTGCAAAGTAATCATTCGTGTAATAAGCTGCGTAGGCTAATGTGCTCAGCAAGGTGAACATTGCCATCAACACAAATACAACTTGAAATACGACATGGGTAGAAGATGTTATCGAGTTCATTGCAACAGCGACGAATATAATAGCCAGTGGTAAAAGTTTGATCGCTTTAGATAGGTTTTTATTCTTAAATAAGGGCTCAGTTGTGCCTTCGTATCGTTCATTCGTGTAATGGGCTGCGTAACCTAAGGTACTTAGTGAAAAATACAATGCCATAAGAATGTAGAGTATTTGAAATATTATAATGCCTGAATTCATTACTGAATTCATTGCTAACAAAGCAAATAAAGCAGCTAGCGGCAGAGAAACTAAGGCTCTGAACAAATTTTCATTTTTAATCGTTACTTCGCTTTTAACCTTTTCCATATAATGATCACCTTTAAAATAATTGTTTTAATAATCAAATTGCTAATACCACTTTGTGCTGTTTGTTATTTAACCATTATTGATAACTATTTGAAACTAAAATAATAAAGTTGATGAAACGATAACTTCTAACTTTGTATTAAAATGATAAATAAAGCGGCTGCCAATGGTTGCAATGGCAGCTAAAACCGTTCAATTATCCTAAGTGCTTGTTAAAGAACTCTATCGTTCTAGTCCACGCAAGATCTGCATTGGCTTTGTCATATCGACTGGTCGAGTCATTATGAAAGCCATGGTTGGCTTCTTTGTACATATGCATAACATAGTCAACGTTATTCGACTTTAAATCTTCTTCGTACTCTGGCCAAGTAGCATTGACACGCTTATCGAGTTCACCTAATTGGATCATCAAAGGAGACTTGATGTTTTTTCTTAACTCTTTCGCGGCAGGCGTGCCATAAAAAGGAACCCCCGCATTTAAGGTTTCTGGCGCTCTTGCTGCTAACATATTGATGATATAACCACCGAAACAAAAACCAACGCCACCTAATTTCTTATTGCAGTCAGGATGGTTTTTTATATGTTTAGCAGCAGCAATGAAATCTTGTTCAACTTTTGCTCTATCTAACGTACGCTGCATTTTTCTGCCTTCATCGTCATTGCCTGGGTAACCACCTAGGGTGTGCAAAATATCGGGGGCAAAGGCAATATAGCCAGCTTTCGCTGCGCGTCGAGCAACGTCTTTAATGTACGGGTTTAACCCTCTATTTTCATGGACAACTAAAATGGCAGGAACTTGGCCGGTTAAATTTGCTGGTTTTACCAAGTATCCTTTTACTTCGCCTAATCCATCAGGTGATTCAAGGGTTTCGTAAGTTGCTACTATCTCTTTATCATTAAAAGAAACTTGTTCGGCTTGTGCGTAGTTTGGCATCAGTGCAGAGGCCAAAATGCTAGTGCTCATGCCGGCTATCGCAAGTCCAGAGAGTCGTTTTAAAAACGTTCTTCTATCGATAATGCCGTGCGCATATTCGTCGTACCAGTCGAAAGCTTCTTGAGGGATTTTATATTGTTGAGGGTTATTTTCTTGAGTCATTATTATTCTCTCTCTATTATTGTTTATTCCTAAGCATATGCTAATACGGAAAGAAATCAAATGACGATCAAGCTAATCACTTGTCGGATGATAAAAACATATAATTCAACTACATAAATATAAAGGCAGTAGAAAATGATGAATCCAATTATTCAGATACTTAAAGAACAAAACATTTCTGACGAAAAAACAGCAGCAATATTTAAAGAATTGACAGAAAATCCGTTAATGGCGATGAATACAATCGGTAGCTTAGGTATTGCACCAGAGAAATTACAGGCTGTAATGATGCAAGTGATGACAAACCCTAACTTAATTAAAGAAGCAGTAAATGAATTAGGTCTTGATTTTTCCGCTGTCGAAAAAGCGAAGCAAAAAATGGATAACACTTAAAGATTAAATATTTAGTTGTCATAAACTTGTCACAAAAATGTGTTAGTCAAATTTCCTTTGCTTTTGTTACTATCAAACTTGTAGCGATTAAGCGGGGGTAATTATGTATAAATGTATACTAACGGTATTAACGGCGTTGAGTTTCAATCAATTTGCACATGCTGATCAAGAAAGGATTTGGGATTGTGTAGACCCGTCGACGTTAAAGTCTGATCAATCGTGTGTTGCGAATAATTTTGAAGTGAATGCGTTTAATACTGAGTTCTTTAATGAGTTAGCGTACAGAGACTTTACTAATGAGCAAGATGCTTTTGCGTCAATAACTTTTCATAGAGATAAAAACATTATCACCATTAAAGCCTTAGATATTGATGATAAAAGCGTATTGTTCGCTAATCAGTAACTTTTGATTTAACCACAAAGTAGTAGCCGTTATTTTGTGGTTTTATTTTGGGTCACTGCTCAAGCTTGTTTATACACTGGACAATCCATTGTTTCATTTGCATTTCACTTAATCCACCTGACACACGATCAACTTCTTCACCGTGATGAAAAAAAATCAAAGTTGGAATACTTCTAATACTAGCTTGTGCTGAAACTGTTTGTGCTTGCTCGGTATTTACTTTGGCAAAGAGAATACTGTTAGTAACTTCGGCTACTTGATCATAGATCGGAGCCATTGATTGACAAGGACCGCACCAACTTGCCCAGAAATCGACAACAATCGGCAGATCGTTTTTCTTTATGAAAGGGTAAAAAAGCGTGTCAGACAAATTGATAGGTTTTGTTGAGTAGACTGGCTTTTTGCACTTTCCACACTTAGCAATTGTATGATCTTTGTCATCAGGGATGCGGTTGGTAGCAAAGCAGTGTGCGCAAGATATATGCATAGTTACTCCAAATAAATATGGTTAATGTCTAATTATATGCGCTTGGTATATCAAGTAAATCATAATTTGGTGACTATTTTTAACAATGTTAGGATCAAATCACCTACCAATTTAATACTTAATAAGTATGGTTAATAAAAGGAATCTTTAATAAGAGGAATCTTGCATGTTTCGGCAGCGTGTTTTAGTTCTAGCTCTTGTAACAGTAGTTATCTAGCCTCGTCATAACAATAGATATTGAGTGATTTTCATACTAATGACTCTCATGATCAGAAGTGCTATATTCAAATGACAAGTTCAATTGGGTAGTGTAAAAGTGAAGTTATTTATTTTTCTTTTTGCGTTGACTGTTCCTATGTATAGCTTCTCGCAAGCTAAACTGCAAAAAAACACGATTGATAAAAAATACGAATTCGCGTCAATTCAGTATCTCATAGAACAAGAAGTTGGCCGTTTGGTTCTAACGCAGATATATAAAAACTTAGGGATTGAAATATCCATCACGCCATTGCCAGCTCATCGAGCACAACATACTGTTCGGACGGGACACAAAAGCGGTGAAATAATGCGGATATGGAGTTACGGCGAAGTTAATAAAACAACTATACGTGTGCCAACTCCCTATTACGTCGCACAAACTATGCCTTTCATTTTAAAAGGTAAATCTATAAATATTTCTAACAAAGAAGAGTTAAAACCCTATAGAGTTGCAAAAGTGAGAGGCGTTAAGCATACCGATCATATTACCGCTGGTTTAGACAATGTCTATGAAACGAATAGCACAAAAAATATGTTTAAGCTGCTAATGACAGGTAAAGTTGATGTTGCATTGACGAGTACGTTAGATGGCAATACCGTTATCGCTAGGGAAGGGTTTGATTCGATTACAGCTTTAGCTAATCCCTTGGCGACTTTGCCCGTGTATCATTATATTCATGAAAGCGAAAAACATTTGGTCTCTATTGTCGACAAAGAAATTATTCGTTTACAAAAAAATGGTGAACTAGCCAAGATGATTGATAGGGCAGAGCGTCAATTGATTGATCGCCCCGAGCTTTGACAGCTGATTACTTTAACACCTAATTAAAATTCCAATTGTCGCCTACTTAAATTGATAACTTATAAAATGCATTTTATTAAATTAAAAAAATATTACCCGCCTGGTGGCATATCAGCTAAAGAAATTCAAATTACCAATATTAGATCTACTGATCGAGAAGACGTCTTAGTTGGAGATGCGATATTGCCATCAACAGCCCGTGAAAAGCCAATTGTCATCTATAAGCTTATGCTCGAAAACGGTACTATTGAATATAGAGCTGTTCCGGCACTATGTCCTCACCAAGGTGCTGACATCAGTCGCGATGAATTAAAAGCTGATGGCAATGTTTATTGTTCTTTGCATCGCCGACCTATTTGTATTTATAGTGAATACAACCATGCGTATCTCGTTGAACAACGTGAGAGTGAGTTTGTTATTGTTGAATCGAGTTAACTGCTCACTTCTTCACTGATGGTAAACTGATTCCGACCTAAATTTTTTCCTTGGTATAAAGCTTGGTCGGCGTGCTTAAGCATTTGTCTTGCGGACAGTTCCCCTTTACTCACTTGTGCAAAGCCACCGATAGTTACGGTTAACGTGTAAGTATTATTGTTGTGATTAATGCTCATATTCGCAACGCTATTGACGAGCTTATTGCCAAGCGAGGACAATTCACTGCAATTGGTATTTGGACATATTAATAAGAATTCTTCACCACCGTAGCGACCAACATAATCAGATTGTCTGATATGATTTTGTAAATGTTGGGCAAGTTGATGTAAACAAGCATCACCGACGTCGTGCCCATACTCATCATTAAGTTGTTTAAATAAATCTACATCTAACAGCATGACACCCAGTGGCTTATGTTCCCTGTTAGCTATAGCGATTTCTTGTTTCAGGTTTTCTTCTATTTGTCGTCGGTTCGCTATTTTCGTCAGTACATCTTTATATGCGGCGGTGTTTAATGCGACTTTAAACTTCTGGTTCAAAACATGGTAGTAATAACCAAAACTAGCTGCTGCCATAAGTGATATGACAATCCAAAACGTTTTAGCATTTTGCTTGTTTTGAGAAATGGTTTCAGCATCTAAATCATTAATTAAATGATCGAAAAGGTTAAGCAATATGACAAGTATTACTAGACTTATC
>PJEL010001592.1_pt1 | contig 22435 bp, 20 predicted proteins | sample 1853271 | NCBI WGS metagenome assembly PJEL01 (sample SAMN08108733, study PRJNA415343) | Invertebrate metagenome, whole genome shotgun sequencing project. | host: Globobulimina | place: Sweden: Gullmar Fjord | collected 2015-08
GGTGGAGCTGAAATGACGCTGTGCTGGTGGGGCTGAAATGACGCTGCGCTGGTGGAGCTGAAATGACGCTGCGCTGGTGGAGCTGAAATGACGCTGCGCTGGTGGAGCTGAGATGACGCTGCGCTGGTGGAGCCGAGATGTCGCTGCGCTGGTGAAGCTAAGATGACGCTTCGCTGTTAGGGCGAAGCCCGTCGAATAGGCTAAGCCGTCCGCGAAGCGATAGGTCGTAGACCGTCATCTTAGTTTCTTACTGCTTTACTGCTGCTTTTCAATTCCCAACTGTTTCAACGTTGCTGCAATATCTTCCGCTGCCGTTTCGGCGTTAATATCTTCGTCAATTTTTAAGATTGTTCCATCTTCACCGATATAAAATGTCACTCTGCTGGCTACGCGAACAAAGTTGAGCACATCATAGGCTTTAGCGGTCTCTTTGGTCGGATCGCTTAACATCGGAAAATCTGCTTTCTGCTTCTTGGCAAAGTCCTGGTTATCTTCTAAGTCGTCGACGCTGGCCATCATATATGCCGCATTGTACTCACGGATTAAATGTCCCTTTTGAACGAGAGAACGACATTCGAGTGTGCATCCATGAGTATTGGCCATAGGATACCAAGCGAGCACCAATGTCTGTTTACCTAAGTAATCCTTGAGTTGATAGAATTCACCGTTGGTGGACTGTAATTTAAAGTCCGGCGCTTTGTCTCCGACCTTGAGATCGCTTGCCTGCACATAGGCCGAGCAAGTCAGTATCAAAGACATGATAAGTATTTTAGTCAGTTTAATCATTACTATCTCCTGAATCCATTAATCCAATTTAACTAAGACATTGAAAAAATCAAAGCTAACAGATGTTACAGCTTGTTTTTAATCTGATCCTCTCATTCCCCTCTACCAGAGTCGAAAGAGTTTCGCCGGATTCAATATTTACAAGTTGTTGTTTCGTTTGCGCTATATCGTCATCTTGATGTTCAATTTTTATTGAACAATCGAGCCGTATCATACCAGTGGTAGCGACCGTTGGGTGAAGATATATTGCTACCTGAGAAGTTGAGAATTGGCACTCTAAGTCGGCTAAACTTATTTGGGAGTCATTGAGGATGATGCAGTCATCGAGCCGCAGCTCTATGGCGATATTTAATTTAGGCTTGCTCGACAATTCAAATTTTTCAGCCTTCTTTCTGTACTGCGCATTCAGATAGAAGCCACCGATTGGACTACTCATTTTATATTCCATTATCTGTTTTATTATTTTTTGAGGCGACAAGCTTTCCGCAGAAGCCGAGTGTCTCACATTCGCCATTGCTAATATTTACTCTACTATGCATTTTGATTATTTTCTAGCTCAATGAGGTAGTTTGCATAGTTTACCCAGTCAATGATCAGTGCCTTGATAAGCATCTCTGTGCCTGGATCTGCATTAGGATGTTCCCCCTTCGCCTTGAGTGTTTCGACGACATGCCTGACTTCTATCGGCTTAAGCGTTAACCTGAAATTATCTTTAGGGCTTGGGTTGGCATCCGATTGAGGGTTAAGGGGACCACTCATCTGATTTTGGACACTGAGTGCCAATCTGGGATTGACTCCACGAAGCAAGGCGACGGTCATGCGCAGTGCGCCGCGGTTAAAGGTGTCTGCCGTTAACAGGTGCTTGGCCTTATTGGACATCTAGGTTGCTCCTGAGGTACTCATAGTTAAGGGCTGTTTTAACCAATATTAACAGAAGCATTGCCTGAATTGATATCTGGCTTTCTCATCGTGTGTTTTGAGAGAGGGCCGACGCTCGTTAATTAATATTAAGGGGAGCTTTGCCTCCATAAATCGATGGGTGCTGAGTTTTTCGAATCGGCTGTTTCCACTCGTTTGAGCGATAGTTCAGGTACAGCAGCTTGATTATTTTCACCGGGCCTTCTCTCGTGTGAGAGTAGAGTGACTAAACCTTGCCAGTGAATGGTTTCATTGATTGGTAGCCTGATATCCGGGTGGGTACCCATACCCGATAATAATTGTCCTTTTGCGCTGTAGGCAATACTTGCAGTGACTCTTACCTCGATATTGCTCTGGGGTAACCTGAAACCGTATCGTTTGCCTAAGTCTCCGGAGGTCTTCTCTCCAATAAGTGTCACTCTGGGCAAAGACTTCGCTACGTAAGCTATCCATTCGCACTCTTGCCGACATTCGGGACCGATTAAAAGTGCGAGACGATGAGCCTTATTTTCATTAGTGTTTAATTTTTCCACTGCGGGAGAGCGTCTGGCATACCAGTGCCCAAAACGGGCTGCATTTTCATTGTTTATCGTGTGGCTGATATCTGAAAACTGAAGCTGCTCGAAGAAATTAAACTCATCGAAAGGGAGAAAGTTAAGCGGCCTGAGCAGATCGCCCTTAAAGTCCGTCGAGCGCCGATATTGTGATAACGCCATCAGGTATCTATCGCCTTCATCACTCCCACTAAATTGCTCTGGTCCTGCAAACTCACTTACCAGTAGCCTCAATAGCCTGTCACTGTTTCCGGTAACCTCTCTTAAGTCCAGGATGGTTAACGGGTGAGTAAAGGCAAGTTGTAACTCCTTAAGCGCCAAGGGGTTGGTTTCAAACCGGGTTAAATCTGTAATGCTAATCAGGGCGGCGTGGCTTTCAATATCGAGTGGGTCTTTGAGGATGAGTGCATCTTTTAGCGGGGAGTCTGTCTGCACAGCTAATATCAGCTGTATGTTCGAATCTCGGTTATCAGTCAGGGTGAGCCTGACTTTATCGGTAACGGTGAGTCCCATCTCGGCTCTTAGCATGTTCAGTTGCGAAAGCCATTGTGTCTGCTGAGAAGTACTTAGCCTCAGGGAGCGCGGAATAAAACGTAAACTGATATCTATCCAGCGAGAAAGTGGAATTCCATCGATATGAGTAATGTAGGGATGTTCCGGGTCTAACAGTTGCTCGTCCTCGTTCAGCGCGAGCCAGGTATCCCCCATGGGTCTCAACCGTAACGGTAGGATGCCTGAAGCTTGTAAATGCGTGGTGATGTTTGCGCCCGGGTCATCGAGCATGGCGATGAGTTTTATTACTTCGGCTTTGAATTTGTCGCTGGTAATATTGATGGGGTAGCGATAAATAATAGAGTCTACTGCCCGCTCAATGTTTTCCAGCCGTGAGCTATCCAGGCCAGAAAATGCCGAATATTGCCTGATCTCATCAACTAATATATGGAGATCGTGGCGCATTTCACCATGACGCAGATTCACCCTGTATTCTGTGGAGGTGAGGGTTAAATGCGCCAACTGCAGTGTACTTATCAGTAAACATAAGCCAAATGTATTTACTATCTCTTTAAATCCAAACTTCATATCACTCCTTGATATGTATACTTCAGCGCGCTATCTGCGAGAAGCTTCAGATAAAACAGACCCAAAAACCGATTCAAAAAAAGTGGATGTGATACACAAGATGGGTGATGAATACTCAGCTTATGTATCTCAATTGTAGTCTATCTGGCTTTATTCATAACCCTTTCATTCATCAAGTTATGGTGTTTGGTGGATAGCTGCCTCTTTGTATCTCATTGATATATTGGATTTATCGTTGGTTTTGTACTGCCCGATGAGTTGGGTTTACAGCCTGGCATTTTCAGATGGATTGGAGATGAATGCCATCATCTATCCGGCGCCCTTCGCTGCCATCAGGCTCTATTCGCTGCCAATATATTTCTGAGTAAGGATTGTTTGGATCCGGCTACCTCAGCCTTTCGATTAGAATTATTTGAGATAAGTTAGTGTCAAAGTCGAGAGGGGTAATATTCTTGTCATTTAATTGTTTCGCTGCTTTAAATTATTGGACAATCCAAGCTGCTGTTTTTTAATGGTTAATAAGTCAGTCTTGATATTGGCACTCAGTAAACGCTTTGTTTTGAGGTCATATCATTGGAACAGAATCGCCCTAATAACTATAAGTTATAAATATTAACTTTTAACTATTTATTAAGTTATAAGCTGGCCGTTATATTTCACTGTATTCAATAGTATGTGGGGCTGTGAGATGGAAATTGTAACTTTACCGGGTCAGAGAGCGGGTGGAAAAGTTTGGCTGGTAGGTGCAGGGCCGGGAGATGTCGAATTGCTGACACTTAAGGCTTACCGGATCCTAAAGAGTGCAGAGGTGGTTCTCTACGATGCACTGGTCAGTGAAGAGATAATGTCACTCGTTCCCTTTGATGCTGAAAAAATTGCCGTCGGTAAACGAGCCGGTAAACATAGCGCCAATCAAGATGAGATAAACCAACTTCTGGTGACTAAAGGATTTACCCGTAAGAATGTGGTGCGCTTAAAAGGCGGAGACCCGTTTATCTTTGGCCGTGGCGGAGAGGAGTTGCAAAGCTTAGTTGAAGCCGGGTTGGAGTTTGAAGTTGTACCGGGTATTACCGCGGCCAGTGGCACCTCATCCTACGCGGGTATTCCCCTGACCCACAGAGATTATGCTCAGGGCGTAACCTTTATCACGGGACATTGTCAGTTGGGCAGCCGACCGATGAACTGGACAAACTATGCCAACCCCAATAACACCTTAGTTATCTATATGGGGATCCTCAATGCGGGGATTATCAGCCAAGGGCTTATCGATGCAGGACGAAGTGCGCAGACCCCGGTAGCCATCGTCTCTAAGGCGACAACATCCGAGCAACGCCGTTTTATCGGTAAGCTGGGAGAGCTGGAACAACTCGCGGCAGATCCTGAATTGAAGATGCCTGCCTTGATGATCATCGGCGAGGTGGTTCAGCTTGCCGATACGCTTAACTGGTTTACCCCTCAGAGTGACTCGGAGTCCCGCCCTATCAGTTATGAGTTATGAGTTATGAGCTGCTCCATGTAGGAGCGGCTTTAGCCGCGAATGTTTTGGGGCTACGAGGTTCTAGGTTCGAGCCACGAGGTTCGACATTCCCCATGTAGGAGTGGCTTTAGCCGCGAATGTTTCAGGATTTAAACCTTTAACTCTGGGCTTGTCGCCTTTAAGCCTTATGGTTTAAGGCTTCTCCCTCGTAACTTAAAACTTAAAACTGTCTTTCCCTGCCTTTAACTCGTTCTCACTCAATCTTAAAATCTTTTGAAAATAGTGCTTTGAAGACTTTTACGTATTCGGTATCAGCCTTGGGGTGTATGAGTTGAGTTAACTCGTCACCGATAGGCGTTAATCGATAATAATTAAACAGCAGATGACCGCTCTTAGGGGTTAACTTCATTTTTTCATCGAGCAAGGTGAAGCTCATGGGAGTTTTGCTGTTTAATAGTCCGGTCTCGAACTCGCCTCGGTGCAGAATACCTGCATCGACTAAGGTCAGAATATTGGAGTAGGGCAGGCCAAAATTGGACAGACCGATATTGATAGGTGATGATTTTCTGAATATTTGCCCAAAACCGCCAGTGTATCGATAGCCTATGATTAGCTTTAGGCGTGATTCATTATTGACCTTTACCGCCATACCCAAGGCTTTTTCAAATATCTGAGCTTCTTTATGGGTTAACTGCTTTAGGGTCGATAAGGTCCTTAAACTAAAGTTACCTGGGGTGGTTATTTCATTGGCCAGTATTCGTCCCCATAATTCCTGCATCTTGCGGTTATGGATCTGCTCGGCGATTTTAAAAAATTGGTGTGCCCAGTCCGGATCCAGGTCGACCCCGGTTACATCGGAAGGCGTATTGCTGAGTGCTATCGCATAAATCGTTTCTAAATTAGCTTGGTACTGGCTGGATACTTTTTGCTGACGAAAGGCTGCCCGTTCGGCAACAGAGGCGCTGCTGGGGCGATAGCCCTCTTCACTACTTAGCCCCAACTGGCGGCCCAATAGCAGCGCTTTTTTTCGGGCCGACACATCAGACTGTGCAGCCTTTGCCTCATTGATCCTTGCTAATTCAACCATGCTCTACCCACGGGGATGTTATCGAACGAATATTATACTCGCTATCTTAACCAAATTGGCTCATAGCTTCACTCTGTGTGCTGTTTTTTTTGGGCTCCATGACCAATTCACTTCATTTCCCTGAGTTGGCGTCGTTGGAATATTCCTGGCCAGAAGCAGCGAGCAGACTGCGAAGCCCGCTCCTATGCAGAATACCGCTTGAGGTGAGTATAACCAAAGCAGTCCCAGCAGGGCCGGGATCACGACGGCGGCGATGTGGTTAATCGTAAAGCTAACTGACATAGTGGCGGCAATATCTTTGCTATCGGCAATCTTTTGGAAATAGGTTTTGATCGCTATGGCCATCGCAAATAACAGATGGTCGATAACATAGAGTGCGGCCGCCATTTCAGGGTGTTCAACCAGTGCATAGCTGACAAAGATGATGATCAGTCCAAGATACTCAATCGTCAGCGCTCTTCGCTCGCCAATTCGACCGATGAAGCGACCGATAGCTGGAGCAAACAGTAGGTTAATGACATAGTTGATGAGAAACAATGTGGTAATTTCACTCACACTATAGCCAAATTTTTCAACCATCATAAAACCGGCAAACACCATAAATATTTGGCGTCTTGCCCCGGAGAAAAAAGTCAGCAGGTAATAGAGCCAATATTTTTTTCTGAGAAGTATCTTCTTATGCTGGGGTTCTCCTACCTCAAATTTGGGAAAATACACAGTAATAGTGATCACCATCAAGAGGCCCAAACAGCCTATCAGGGCGTACATCCACACATAATCCAGTTTAAGCCAGCTCATGATTAGCCAGATGCTGGCATAGCCTGACAGCGCCGCCGCAGAGCGCCATGCCAGTGCTTTACCCAGAAAGCCGGCAGTCTCCTTCTTATCCACCCATTGTAGTGTCAGGGACTGGTTGATGGTTTCGAAGTAATGAAATCCCACAGACATCAATATGGTTGTCAGGTAGAGGCCTAAGACCTGTGGAAAAAAGCCTGTGATCGCGACGCCGACACATAATAGGGCGAGCGAGAGTAACGCAAATGCTTGTTCGCGGATAAGCAGAAGAATGAAGATGGCGGTGAAGGCGAGAAAGCCCGGAACTTCTCGTAAACTCTGGAGCACGCCAATTTCGGCACCTGTGAATTGTGCCTGTTCGATAACGAAATTATTTAAAAGCACCTGCCATACCGAAAACACCAGAGACATGATGAAAGTCATCCAGAGAAGGAGTTTTTTCGGGCTTTTACTCATAGTGTCGTTCCATGCTAATGATTATTATTTTTAGTAGGTCGATCAGTTTACATGAGTTAATTCTTATCTTGGTAGTATTTATTTTAAACAGTTAACTTTATAGTGAAAGGAACTTAAGGGGAGTAAGGTCTCATAATGACTGCGGCTGTTTATTGAACTCTTAATTGAACATTGAATTGAACAGCCCATTGAGCGCTTCAATGAGGAAGGGCCGTTTACAGAAATTACATAAGGAAGATGTTATGTCTGGTTTGAAATTATCTCACTTACCACTGCCAGTGTTATCGCGATTAATCGTGTCGCAATTAAGCCTGCTCGCACTCTTAGTGAGTTCATCGGTTTTCGCCGACTCAGCTAAGCAGAAATCGGGTGTTTTTGTGCCAGGATCGTCATTTCAGATGGGGTGTTCATTCCAAGATGATGACTGTGAGTCCGATGAAGGTAAACCCGGTGGCGTCTCCGTTTTTGTGCCTGCATTTTACATAGATACTCATGAAGTTATGGTCAGTGAATATCAAGCCTGTCTGGATGCGGGGAAGTGCAAAAGACCTAAAGATCATGACCGTAATCAATACTGTAACTTAGGGGCTAATGGGCGGGATAATCATCCCATCAATTGCGTCGATTGGTCGCAGGCTCAGGCCTTTTGCCAATGGCGAGGCCAGCGTCTGCCTTATGAGGCGGAGTGGGAGAAGGCGGCTCGTGCATCGAGTTTAACGCGATATCCTTGGGGAGATGCCGTTAGCTGTAAGCAAGCCATTTTGGATGATGGTAAAACCATGGGCTCCGTAGCAGGTGAACCCGATGGTTGTGGTGAAGACCGTACCTGGCCGATAGGTTCAAGACCTGCCAATGCATTTGGCCTATTCGATATGCATGGTAATGTCGGAGAGTGGACCATGAACTGGTATGCGAAAGATGGTATAGCACAATATGTCCAAGGGAACCTTGAAGATCAAAAATCCACCCCCCGTAAGGTGGTGAGGGGGGGCTCATGGGATGAGACGGCACTAAATCTACGCAGCTCTTTTCGTAATATCAAAGCGCCAATCAGTGGTGCAGGGATCTATGGTTCCATTGGCTTCAGGTGTGCGAATAACTAAGGTTTATGCCTTAAGACATTCGCGGCTGAAGCCGCTCCTACATATTAGCCAGTCATCCCGGCGATGCTTTTAGCCGGGATCTGACTCCTTCCTTGCTGCCGGAAACCTTCGCGGCTAAAGCCGCTCCTACACGCTTGTTATCTGTACAACTCCCCTATCAGCTTTTATCCCATTTAGCTGCAAAAAATGTAACCAATCTGTAATTCTTATTGTAAATTTTAATGCAAATGATTCTCATTTGATTTAATTTGTCTGCAAATTTAGGGGGAACTGTTAATTCAGTGCGGATAACAATATGAAATTTAAGTTAAGTTTGCTGGCTCTATCTATCACAACGCTAAGTCTTGCAGGCCTGAGTAGTACACAGGTTTTGGCAGCCGAGCCTGAACAGCTCGAACAGGCGATCGCGAAGCAGGAAGCTGAGCTTAATAAGCTCAAGCGAGATCTGGCAGAACTTGCCGCGCAGCAAAAACTGCAGCAGCAAGAGCAGCAGAAGCAGGCCCTAGTGGTCACTGCAGCCAAGCAGGAGCTTGTTGAGAGTAAATTCAGTAAGTTTAAGTTCAAGTCATACGGCAGCATGAACTACACCAGCGCTGAGTATTTTGAAAATGTGCAAGATACTTCACCAGAGCGTCGTGGCCGTTTCGATCTTGAGCGGATTGTGACTGAATTTGGTTACCAGTTTAACGACGAGTGGGACATGGAAGTCGAGATCGAATATGAGCACGGTGGTACAGGTACCGCCCTGGAATATGATGGTTTCGATGAGTTTGGTGAATTTGAGTCGGAGGTCGAGGCCGGTGGTGAGGTGATGATTGAGAAGGCTCAATTGAGATACCGTCCCAGCGATGCCTTCGGAGTTAAATTCGGTAATATCCATCTGCCAATCGGTCTGTCGAGTATTCTACATAAACCCGATCAGTACCTGACCGTGCTGCGTCATCGCAGTGAAGCGGCTATGATGCCTGCGGTCTGGAATGAAACCGGTGTCGGTCTGTTTGGTGAAGTGGCGAATTTTCACTATCAGGCACAGGTTGTTAGCGGACTTAATTCCGAGTACTTCAGAACCTATGACTGGGTTGCATCTGGTCATCAAAAGCGCTTCGAGCATGTGAATGCCGATGATCTGGCCTATGCCCTGCGTCTCGATTACGGAAACTTTAAGAAAGGCTCCGCTGTCGGTGTTGCCTATTACTACGGCAATACCACAGGTAATCGCCATAAGAGTAACAAGGTGTCCGGTGATGGTACTGTGAGCATTCTGGCCGTCTCAGGCGCATTCGTTCAAGGTCCTTGGATCTTACGTGGCCAATATCTCAATGGCACACTCAGCGATGCCGATGCCATTACCCAATCAAATAAAACCACCCCAGGTTTAAAGCCCGGTAACTTCGCACAATTAGGTTCAAAATCGGAAGCCTTCTTTGTCGAAGCCGGCGTCGACTTAGGTCAATTCACGCCAGTGCCAATCACCATTTTTGCCAATATTGATTATTCAAACCCCTTGGCTGAAGTCGAGACCGGCACTGCCACCAAGCGATACGAAAATACCTGGACCAGTGTCGGGGTTAACTACTTTCCGATCCCCGAGATCGTGCTGAAGGCCGAGTTCGGGCGCCAGCAGGTCGCCGTGTCATCAATACCCGATACCAACTTTTTCGCACTGGGTGTCGGTTACCAATTCTCGCTGTGATCCTTAAGGTCATATCGCGCATCAAACATGAAGTACAACATTAAGTAAAAATGGAGCTTTACATGAAATCATTAAAATATTCGGCAATTGCACTTGCACTCATCTCTACATTGGCGGCTTGCGGTGGTTCCGGCAGCGACGATACGACCCCTCCGATCGATGAGTCTAAGTTTGCATTTGCGGCCACTGAGATGATCACAAACCTGACCGATGACGTGATAGTCAGTGGTTATGCCAGTCTGGCGATGAAAGGTGAGTCGCTGTTATTGGCCACACAGACATTGGTCAACACGCCGACGCAGGCGAACTTGCTTGCCGCTCAAGAGGCGTGGAAAGCGGCGCGTCAACCTTGGGAGCAAGGTGAGTCGCATATCTTCGGTCCGGTTGACTCTTTAGGTATCGATCCACACTTAGATAGCTGGCCATTGAATACTACAGATTTGACCACTGTTCTGGCTAACAACTCAGGTTTTGATGCCGATACAATCAAGGGTTGGAACGACGATGTTCAGGGATTCCATACCATGGAGTACCTATTGTTTGGTGACGGTGTCGCAGACAATGAGAAAGGGATCGCCGACTTAACGACTGCCGAAAATGAGTACCTGATGGGCTTAGCGGAAGTGTTCCGTGATTACACTAAGGTGCTCGATGATGCATGGCAGGTCAGTCATGACGGACAAAGTGGCAAGGCCTATGGCGAACTGGTTAAGAACCCGGGCAGTGACGGTAACACCTTCTATAGCTCTCAGGTCGGTGTGATCCAGGAGTTAGTGAATGGCATGATAGCTATCGTCGATGAGGTGGGTAATGGCAAAATTGCCGATCCATTCGGCGTATCGTTAGAGACTGCGGACACTTCCAAGGTGGAATCTCAATATTCCTGGAACTCGCTAACAGATTTCAGCGATAACATCGTAGGTGTTCGTAACGTCTATCAGGGAGAGTTAACGGGCGCGAGTGATAAGCAAGGGATTGTCGATTTCGTTAAAGCGGCCGATGCTACATTAGCTGCTCGTGTTGGCAGCGAGATAGATGATGCCATCATTAAAATTCAGGCCATCTCAGGTACAAACAACATGCCTTTCCGTCAGGCAATATCAGATGTTGAGGGCCGCGTTAGGGTTCAAACCGCAATCGATGCCTTATCTAAACTGCAAACCAGCTTAGAGTCCGACATATTGCCTTTGCTTAACGATTGGAAAGTGTAATTCCCGATTTATAAGCTCTTTTAAGTCAGTAAATTGAAGGGGGCATAGGAACGGCCTCCCTTTTACTTATGGATACCTGTTCACTGGTGGTGGCTATCTCAGGATAGAGGTGCCGTCGCCGGAACAGTAAAACAGTGTGAGATAAAATGATGATGACACACAGATACCCAGGTTTAGCCTTTGCGCTATGTATCGGTTTGAGCGCCTGTGGTGGTTCGGGTGATGATACCCCTGAGCCTAAACCGGATGAAAAAATCTACCCGGCATATACCGATATCAGTGCCAGTGGCGGTGAGACAACCACATTCGATGCCTCTGAGTCGGGTCATGGCTTCTCGACGCCGGCCCCTAACCTGTCTGATGCAAACCTAGAGCTTCATTTAGAGGGAGATCTCAGCTTCGAGACGGCATTTACCACAGCGCCGAACAGTGAACACCCGGATCTCGATGGTTTAGGCCCGGTATTTAATAATGCCGACTGTAATTCATGTCATCAGCGTGACGGGAGAAACTCGACTCCTATGGTTCCTGCCGGTAAAGATCGCATTAAATTGGGCTCTGAGGCCGGGTTATTTCTGCGGATCAGTAAAGTGCCCGCCGAACCATGTACCTTAGGAACCGAGGCAAATAACTATTGTGCCCCCATCGGGGTGCCAAATTTTGGCGGTCAACTGTTTCATCGTGGTGTATTGAAGGCCAGACCCGATTGGGAAGACAATCTATTTGGCGGTCAGGCTGATGTGTACCTCTCCTATGAGACTAAGCAAGTTACCTATCCCGATGGAACTAGTATCACATTGAAAAAGCCCCTGTTTGATGTCGAAAACCCTTATGATGCACCGGGTGAGACCTTAAGCAGTGCCAATGTAACATCTGAGTTATTACAAGATGACGTCTTGATGGGATGGCGAAATGGCATGCCGGTATTCGGACTAGGCCTACTGGAAGCTATTCCCGAGGCCGATATATTAGCCTTGGTCGATATCGATGATGCCGATGGAGATAAGATCTCCGGTCGGGCTAACTTTGTGTTCGATGCGGTAAAGGCTCAGGCCGGCGATCCCAACCCGGTCTCTTTAGGCCGTTTTGGCTGGAAAGCCAATACGCCCAGTGTACGAGTGCAATCTTTAGGTGCACTGCGTGGTGATATCGGAATTACTAACCCACTGTTTCCCGATGAGAGCATCGTCGGTACGGCGCTGCACGACAGTTATCTGACCCGAACCGGTTTCACCGATACCGGGGAAGATGAAAACGGGGCACCAGAGGCAAGCGCTGAGTTTAGTGATTCTGTGGTCTTCTACGCCGAAACCCTAGCGGTACCTGCGAGGCGTAATATTGAAAGCCTGGATGTGCGTGAGGGAGCTCGCTTGTTCGAGCAGCTCAATTGTACCGGTTGCCACAAGGCGAGCTTCGTGACTAAGTCAGCAGGTAGTATTGGTGGTTTACCTATGGCTGAGGCGCTCAAGGGGCAGACTATCTATCCATTCACTGACATGCTGCTCCATGACATGGGTGATGATTTAGCCGATGGGCGTCCTGATTTTCTCGCCGATGGCAATGAATGGCGTACACGCTCCCTTTGGGGAATAGGCCTGACACAAACCGTGAACCCTCAGGCGGGCTTCCTCCATGATGGTCGTGCAGCCACTCTCGAAGAGGCGATTTTATGGCATGGCGGTGAGAGCGAGCAGAGTCGTGATGACTTTATGGCGCTGAACCAGTCAGAGCGAGAGCAGGTGATAGCGTTTCTTATGTCACTCTAAACCGCCCGGCAACAACTTTTAACAGATAAATAACGGCCGTTTCAGTGTAACTGAGGCGGCCGTTGTTCATTCTATGTCGGCAAACGGATTAGCTTCCGGGGGAATGGAAATAAGGATTTGTGATGCAGGTAAAATTAACCCGGGTTTTGCAAATGTTTGCCGTGATCTGTTTCATGTAAATTAAGCGGTATTTATCTTATTATTATAGCTGTCAATTATTATCAAGTTTCAAGAGGTGCTGGTGAGCAACATCTTAATTATCTACTCAAGTGTGCATGGTCAGACGCGTAAAATCTGTGAATATTTAAAGCAACAACTTGAGACTGTTGGAAATACTGTGACGGCATCGAGTATCGATGACGTACCCGATTTGGTGGTATTCGACAAGGTAATCTTAGGTGCAAGTATCCGTAACGGTAAGCACCACCCATCCGTTTATGAGTTTATCTCTAACAATCGAGTTATGTTGGAACAGAAGGTTACCAGCTTCTTTTCGGTTAATCTGGTGGCGCGTAAGCCTGCAAAAAATACCGTCGAGACCAACCCATATACGAGGGCATTTCTCGAGAAAACAGATTGGCGTCCTACTTTGCTGAAAGTCGTTGCCGGTAATATTGATTATCAAGGTTACGGTGCAATGGATCGTAATATTATTCGCTTCATCATGTGGATCACCAAAGGTCCTACCGATGCCAACACCAAGATTGAGTATACCGACTGGACTAAGGTTGAGACATACGCTCAAGAGTTTCACGCACTTTAATCAAGTGACCAACTCCAGAGTATTTAGGGCCCTTTAAATAGGGGCTGCGCGGGTATCAGCTTCATCACATTCTATTTCGCTCATTTATGAGGCATCATATGTCTAAGCCTGCATCTGCAATTACAAAGTTATTCGCTAAGTTAAATGAGCTTCAGCACCTATTCATCATCATCTTATCGGCTTACCTCATTATTACCAGTGGTTGGATTTTAATTGGTCGTAGCTTGAGAACGAGCGCCTCCTTCTGGGATTTAACCCATGTTTATCTGGGGCTAATAACGGCTATCATCTCTTTCACCTTTCTGCTCTCTAATAGCTTGAAGGGGAGATGGCGTCAGTACTTTCCTTGGCTGAGGGGCGACTTCTCACAGATAAAGAAAGACATTGTGGGAATATACAAGGGAAAGATCCCCATTGCCGGTGGTAGCGGGCTCTTCAGCTGGATCGAGGGTTTGGGTATGCTGGTGTTCGTTGGCGTAGGTTTTACCGGCGTGCTCTGGTACTGCTTGCAGGGAACCCCGGATGCACTTTTATGGCGCGGCTACCACATTTTCCTGGCTAAGAGCTTTATCGGTTTCATTGCGCTGCATATTGTCTTAGCGGGTCTGCATCTATTAGATTTTATTCGAGATTGATCTACACTCTGTGGATAAGCGATTAATTAGGCTATATTTCCTCTAGTACCTAGTACCTAGCCTTTAGTGTCTGTGAGGTGCCTTTGCGACCGCAAGTGATCCATCTTATCGATGACAATAAATTGGGTGGCGTCAAGTTGGCGCTCGAGAGCCTGTCTGAATCAAACCTGAAGCAGACGTTTGACTTTAAAATTTGCTCCCTCAATTTACACTCCTGGTTTCCCCGTCGTTATAAGGCCGATATTATCTGCCTGCATGCTGCGGGCTCCTGGCGAAACCTCCCCGGCCTCTGTCTGCTTCGCCTGGCTAACATCGGAACGCCACTCCTCTATCAAGAGCACCACTACAGTGAATGCTTCGTTAAGCATAGAGTCGCCAAGCCTTGGCGTTTCTTGCTGATGCTGAAGCTCTGTTACCGTTTAATGACTCGAGTGTTGGCTGTGTCGGATGCACAAGCCAATTGGATGAAAAGGGAAAGTCTGACGGCTCCGAACAAGCTCATTGTGATGGGACAGGCAAAGGATGTAACCCCGTTTTTGATGCTGACAGTGAAGCCCATTGGTAGGCCCGTCGTGCTCGGTGCCTATGGACGCTTCGATTCCCAGAAAGGGTTTGATCTCCTGCTCGAAGCTATGAGTCAACTTTCACCTGAAAAGGTTGAACTCAGGTTAGCAGGCGGGGGAGAGGAGTTAGAGGAGCTCGAGGCAAAATGGGCGAGCCTGCCTCATGTGCGCTTTGTCGGTGAGGTCCATGATGTGCCCCAATTCCTCTGCGGATGTGATGCCGTGGTGCTCCCGTCGCGCTGGGAACCTTTTGGCCTGACTTGTCAGGAGTCTTTAACCGCGGGAAAAACCATTATCACCAGTGGCGTCGACGGACTCAATGAGCAGCTCGAGGAGATCGAATCATTGGGACTGAATCGAACCGGGGACTTGATAAGGCTTGCCGAGCTGACCCCTGAAAAAATCGTTGAAGCGATCGATAAATTGATTGATCGCGCCGAAGCGCTGCTTGGTGACAACAAAGAGTCGAATGCGTCACTGGGCTTGAGTCGTCAAGCAAGGCAGATAGTGGCGGCGCGTTGGCCGGTATTACTCGAAAAGTGGCGTCAAACATTAAACCAGCATTTGTGAGGGCTAGGCCGGTGAAGGTCGCCCATAAAAAAGGCTCCTTCGGGAGCCTTTTTTGCATTCAGTGAGCTGAAACTTATCTTATACCGATTGGTATTACTTATGCTCAACGGCCAAGTAGTTTATCAGATCGATAAGTTCGCCAAGAGTACGGACCTGTCCCATATTGACGGCGTATTTATCGTTGACGATAAATGCCGGAACACTTTGAATGCGAAACTCTCTTTGCTGGACGCGCCACAAGTCAATTTTGTCGTTCACGGCTTTGCTGTCGGCGATAGCATCATATTTATTGATATCGAAACCATTGTCGGCAAAGACTTTCTTGATGTCATCTCGATTGTTCAGCTCTGGCTTCTCATGAGCACTATGGTCGTGATCATGGCTATGACCATTGGCGCCTTCATCACCCTGAATGGCGGCGAACATAGCATGAGTCATCTTATCACCCGCATCCAGCTCCTGGATGACGGCCAATGAACGCATGACTTCGGTACCAATTTCGCTATTCATAAAGTCAACGTGCTTACTATCAAACTTCACGTTTTTATTTAAGTTAGCCTTGATATCGCCAAGATACTGGGTCTCCATGTTGAAGCAGTTATGGCAATAAAAAGAGTAAAACTCAGTAAGCTTAGGTTGGGCACTCGGTGCTTTATCAGAAATTTGAGTGAAATGCTTACCTTCAACAAACTGTGCGGCAAAGCTGCTCAATGGTGCAACGGCTAATGTTAATGCTAGTGCAATATGTTTAATCAATCTTTTGTCCTCAAAAGTGACCTGCGGCTCGATTAAATATCGCAAGAGCCTGCAAAGGTGCCTGAAAAATTCAGCTAAATTTAGCATAGAAGCTTAAGCTTAATTATGACTGAATTTACAACAGGAAACAGGCCTACTAATGTGACTTAGGTTGGGGTTTTAGGGAGATTTTAATATTTCTCTCTTAAAGCTTGCCAGGCTTCACACACTTTTCGGAATTGAGCCGCATCGCCATCGGGACGGTCAGGGTGCCACTTTAATGCCAGCTTACGCCATTGGCGACGTACCTCCCTGTCCGTAGCATTCATATCCAGCTCGAATACGGCCAGTGCCTGACCCTTATGCATCAAGTTTGGGTTGGTACCGATATAATCTTCATATCTATTCCAGAAGGACTCGAGCATCTCTTGTATGATATTGGGACAGGTATCGTAGTTAATCCAGTTAAGGTAATACTCTCTTAGTGCATCATCTTCTCTGAGGCTGGAATCTAAATTGCTGGGGATGATTCGAAATATTTGGATCTCCATCGCTTTAACCTGGAGCCAGTGTTGTGGCAATAGCATAGCCTGGAGCTCAAACAGGGCGTTCATCAACAGAAAATTGCGCTTGAAGAGGGCTTTTTGTTGATCCTCATCGAGATCTTGCATCAAGCCTTTATTTTGTAATTCGGATGCCAGGTGATGGACTTTCCAGCTCTTATTTGAGGTCTGTAGTAAGCTGAGCAGTGGCCAGATAAGCGGGTTATCACCTTTGATAACAGAGATGTCGGCGACTGATGTCGAATCAGAAAGGGCCGGGAGCGTCGTTGAATTTTTGGCAAAAAGCATACTCAGAATCCATCCTCAACTGGCGATTCCTCTCATTCAAGAGAGTAAGATTAAACAGACTATGACACAGAGGATTAGGAATACAAGTGGGCAGAGTGATTGCCCCTACAGATATCGCAGGCAGGGGCTCAGGAGTTTATATCTCGGTGAAGATCTGCTCCTGTGGCAGCCTGGACTTAGGTAGTTTTGCATTGAAATCATCTTCTGCCTTGTAACCCAGAGCAACGATGACTGAAGCGCAATAACCTTGTTCTCTTAATCCCAATACCTGATTAAGTATAGTCGCATCGAACCCCTCGATGGGGCATGCATCGACATCTATCACGCTGGCACCCAGCAACAAGTTTCCGAGCGCCAGATATACCTGTTTTTCCATCCATTGTTGAGCGTCTTTTAACTCATATTTGTGCATGTTTGCAAAGAAGGAGCGACCATTATGCTGGCCCTGTTTCGCCTCTTCATCGGTAAAACGACCATCTTTATCCTCCTGCTCCAGAACGGCTGACAAGTGTTGATCATCCATAAGCACTTTTGTACACAGCACCAAAACATGTGACGCATTGAGCAGCTTTTGGGTGTTAAAGCCAAAATTTACCGTCGACTCGGCAATTGTGGCCTTACCCTCTTCAGAGGACGCCAGCACAAAATGCCAGGGTTGAGAATTGGTTGACGAGGGGCTGTATTGAAGCAGCGTCTTAATCTCTTCGATTTTGTCTGCAGCGATCTTTTTGGTTGGATCGAATGCCTTGGTGGTATAACGCTTTTTGGTCAGGTAGCTTAGTTCGCTCATTTACAATCTCCATTGGATAGCTGCGAGGTGGAAAACAGTTATTCTACTCTCCACTTTTATATAAACAATATCGATAATCGACGTATTAGTTTCAATTTATTTTTGATAATTGTTCTTCGCAACTCCAGAGCCGATTCAATGATAAATCGCAGCTCTTCAGACTCGTTATCGGGCCGTTCCTCCTTAACGTCGTCAGACGAAGATCTTCCTTCTATATCCCAGTGGTAGCGGAGTATTGAGACTGGTTGTATTCATTTCTCTGGTAGATGATTGAAGATAATCGTTATTCCATGTTTAAGGGGGCGAATACAGGCCGAATAGTGCTTAGGTTGGGGATAAAGTTCAAACGATTATCATTTGATTTCCCTCCTTTTGGAACTAAGCTCAATGAATAAGGCTTTGCCATCGTTTCGATGCGCGAGTCGATGATTTTCATCTTCAGCAGAGGGCAAGTAATTATCATGGATAGCTCCTGCTTAGAGCATTATCGCTTGTTTGTTGGCATTAAGGAGACGAGAGTGAATCCAAGTTTCACAGTTCTAAAGAATGCACCAATTTTAGGAAGGCTACAGTGCCTTAGTCATGCTCATATCTAACTCTTATACGCGTTATATTATCTTATTCTCGGTATCGATTGGCATACTCCTTTCCGGGTTGATTGGCTACAGCTTTTATCAGAAAGAGACGCAGGCCATAGAGGCTGATTTCAGAAGAGATGTCGATGATAAAGCATCAGCCTTAGAGCGTGAACTCTTGCTGAAACTTGAGGCTCTATATGCACTTAAGGGGTTGTTCGACAGTTCTGAAAATGTCACTGCGGCAGAGTTTAACAAGCTGGCGAGTGGTTTCTTAATTAGGCATAAGGACATTCAGGCACTGGAGTGGGTTCCTAAGGTTGTTCAGGAGCACAGAGATGCCTATGAACAGGCTGGTAGGCGTATGCATCCGGATTTTGAATTTACTGAGCGTGAGTCTCAAGGTCGTATGGTCCGGGCCTCTGATCGCGCCGTATATTTCCCTGTCTACTATGCGGAGCCTGTAAAGGGTAATGAAGTCGCCTTGGGGTTCGATCTCGCCTCGAATGAAAAAAGATTAAAAATAATCAATAAATCAAGAGACTTAGATCTGTCTCTGGCAACAGAGAGCATCAAGTTGGTTCAAGAGACCTCAGATCAACGAGGGGTGCTTGTTTTTATGCCTATCTATGACGGAGAACCGACGACTCTGAGCAAGCGTCGAGAGAAATTTTTGGGGTTTGTGCTTGGCGTGTATCCAATTGGTGATATGTTTGAAACCGCAGTTAGACATACCGGCGTACAAGGGCTCAACCTGAGCCTGATTGATAATACCGGTATCGAGGCGGCTCAACTCTATGCCAACTTTTCCACCGACCAAGCCCAAGATATGGCATTAGTTAAATTTAACTACAGCAAGCCGTTGCGCCGCTTTGGCGGGCGACAATGGACGCTTGTGGCCACACCAACCTTAGGTTATGTCGCCGAACGCAGAAGCTTGCTGCCCTTGATGAGCGGCAGCTTCTGCACCTTATTTATACTGCTTGCCGGCGCCTATCTTTATGCTGTCATGAAACATTCGGTTCTTATTGAGGCCGAAGTGCTTGAACGTACTCAAGCTTTGCATAAAGTTAAGCAGGCATTGAAGGATAGCGCCCTTATCGATGGACTGACCAAGGTGGCTAATCGTCGGCAATTTGATACTCAATTCGAGACTGAGTGGCTGAGGGCTATTCGCGATGGCAGCTCGTTGTCGTTAATCATGATAGAGGTTGATTATTTCAAGTTATACAAGGCGCATTATGGCGATAGTGCGGCCGATCAATGTTTAAAGGATGTGGTCAAGGAGCTGTCGAATACATCGAGTAGAAACGCTGATCTGGTGGCCAGATATAGCGGGGAAGAACTTGCCATCTTGTTGCCCAATACAGAAGATCCTGCCATTTTGGCCGATAAGTGTCGCACGAATGTAGAAAAGCTATATATCCCCCATGAAGGCTCGCCGGTTTCCGAATATGTCACCCTTAGTCTCGGGGTTATGACTATCATTCCGACTCAAAGATGTGACCCCGATGATTTTATCTCAAGGACAATCACTGCTCTGATGGGGGCAAAGGAGTCCGGAAGGAATAGAGTCATTGTTGGCGATAAAGTCATCGAAGCTAATCAAGGCGACATCATCGATTTCAGATCCCCCAAGGGCCATTCTCCGGAGTAATCCACTTTCTTACACTGTAAAAGCGCCCAGACTACTACTTTTTTATGATTTGTTTATATCGCTTAGATGAATCATATTTCGTTTTAATGTGAAATAAATGTTAACTCTCAACTCTTCTCTCGTGTAAACTGTAGATTAAATGCCTGTTTTCATGGATACATTTTCACGGTATGAATTTTTTTTCAAAGTACATTCTCTTAACCGCTATCTTGATAGGCTTAAGCCTTTCGGGCTATATGGGAATAAGTTTCTATGAAGAAGAGACTAAGGCAATTGAGCAGGATTTTCACAAGGACGTCGATGATAAAGCGGCGGCCTTAGAGAGGGAATTACTGCTCAATATTGAGGTACTTTTTGCCATTAAAGGGCTGTTTGATAGCTCAGATGACGTAAGTTCAGCCGAATTTAATCGAATTGCCCAAAGCTTTCTTGCCAGGCATCAGGATATTCAGGCGTTGGAGTGGGCGCCAAAAGTGCTTGGGAATCAAAGGCTGGCCTATGTGGATTCGAGACGCGCCGAATTTCCCGATTTTGAAATTACAGAAGTGGGCCCCCAAGGTATGATCCGCGCCCTCGACAGGAACAGCTACTTCCCCGTCTCCTACGTTGCGCCAATAGCTGGTAATGAGGTGGTTTTGGGGTTCGATCTCTCCTCTAGCGATAAAAGAGTCGAGACCTTGGAGAAGGCGCGAGATCTGGACCAGTCGGTGGCATCACCCGGCATAAGCTTACTTCAATATCACTCGAATCAGAAAGGGATCCGCATCTTTGTACCCATATACACGGGGGAGCCCACTACGGTATTTAAACGTCGTGACCAGCTTCGTGGATATGTGCTGGGTGTTTATCGTATCGGTGACATGTTTGATAGTGCGATCAAGCGAACCTCGGCCCATGGTATCTACTTCTCCCTGGAAGATAGGACATCAAATAGCGACAGCAGCCTCTATTCAAACTTCCCTGCAGCACTCTCCCTGAACTCATCGCAGCAAACCTTCGCCTATGAAAAGTCGCTGACTCGGTTTAGTGGTAGACAGTGGACGATTGTTGCCGTTCCCAGTACGGGGTATGTCGTTGAGCGAAGAGGTAAATTGCCCTATATGATAGCGATATTCGGAGGACTCTTTGTCTTGTTGGGGGCATCCTATATCTATGCGATTTTAAGGCGGTCGGAGCTGATTGAGAGTGAGGTCGAGCAGAGAACCCATGATCTCAATGAAGCCAAACGTAAGCTGGAAGAGCTTTCTCAAACCGATGGCTTAACTAAAATTCCTAACAGACGCTGCTTCGATGAGACTCTGCAAGCATTGTGGCAAAAAGCGATAAGAGAGGAGTCGAAAATTGGCTTGATGATGATAGATATCGATCATTTTAAACTCTACAACGATACCTATGGCCATCTCGCCGGCGATCAATGCTTACGTGAAGTCGCCCAGGCATTAAGTCAGACGCTGAATCTGAATACCGATCTTGTGGCCCGTTATGGGGGGGAAGAGTTTGTCGTGTTATTGCCTGATACCCGAGACTGCCTCTCTCCTGCAAAGCGTTGCCAATATAATATCGAACGCCTGGGTCTTCCCCATAATACCTCACTGACCAGTGAGTTTATTACCGTCAGTATTGGCGTTGCCAGTATCTCACCGGCTCAAGATTCGGATCTTATAGACCTGACGACTCAGGCGGATCTGGCCTTGTATGAAGCTAAAAATTCTGGTCGAAATCGTGTCTGTTTCTTTAAACCAAAGCCGGTAGATATTTCCACTATCAGCCATAAAGAAAATTATCAGGCCAGCCACAAAAGCAGTGCTGTTTCACATAAATGATGAGTTGAGCCTCCCCTGCGTCAGGCTAGTCGTCATCCCAGGATCGAGGGGAGAGGGGGCGAGGAACAAGATATCCGGGATCTAGCTTGATAGAGCATAGATTCCGTATAAGTTCGTGCCTCACTTTACACAATGACGAACTTATCAAAACTTGTGTGATTTACAACTAGGTCGCGGTGACACACTTGTTACCGCGCTTTATACCAAGCGGTATAAGAAAGTGATCTACTCAGAGTGTTTTTGGCAAACTAATTCAAGGCGAATGGATGAGGGAATGGTGCTCCCTTCTGAAGTCATTCAACACAGAAGTAGGCAGCCAAAAACACTCCTGAAAGGCGAGTTTTAGCGCATCCGATGCAGTGTTAACGAGCTTAAACGTAGAATAACTATGTTCTTCACTCGTTGCCTTGCCTCAGAAGCGCTAAATTCTCGCTGAGCGATCACATCTTTATACTGCTTGGTATTAATATCTGCCTTTCGACTATGCTCGATAAGATAAACATCAACAGATAGCCACTTCCCAGAGCCAAGATCACCGCAACGACAT
>PJEL010001593.1_pt1 | contig 22434 bp, 43 predicted proteins | sample 1853271 | NCBI WGS metagenome assembly PJEL01 (sample SAMN08108733, study PRJNA415343) | Invertebrate metagenome, whole genome shotgun sequencing project. | host: Globobulimina | place: Sweden: Gullmar Fjord | collected 2015-08
CTGCTTCGCCTCTATGACCACATGTAACACTATGATCTATTTGATCAATTACTTTTTTAGCAAGAATTTGTAATTTAAAACCTGCTGATTGAATATTTGTTGTTGATCTAGAACCGAAATGTGCCATAGCGCCTCTTGTATTTAATACCCTTTTTTGTCTCGAATAACTTCTGAGTAATGCATTCTATTTTTTAATTTTGGCAAAACCCATTCTTTTGACTCAACTTTTTCAACACCTTTTTCAGCACATATATCATTACAAAAAGTAGGTAATAATTCAGGGCAATTTGCTTGGTGTAAAAAGCTACCATAAGTACGCCAATCATCATCCCAATAGTCTTCTTTTTTGCATATATCGCATATTGCGAGTGTCTTTGTTTCTGTTTTTAAAATCAAATTTATCTCCAACAATGAAATTATTATCGGCATAAATTTTAAGGGTATTAAGAAGGGGTATTAAAAAAGGTCATAAAAGGCACAAATAACGGCATTTTATTTAGTAAAAATTAATATGTTTCCGGTGCAATTAACTAATATTCCACTTATATCTGAATATTTCGATCAAGTAATTTTTCTTTTCTTCATCTTGTTCATTGAATATTTCTTTTTCACCTGATTCGACTTCTTCTATTTCATGTTCTGTAAGTTCAGAAATGACTTCATCTCTCTTTAATTCACCAAGTTTATTAAAACTTTCGCTTATATCAGAAAACATAGAACTAAGGTTTTTAAAATTAGATTCCATTTTCCCATGTTGCTTTCCATGCTCATAACCTTGTTCATAGAATTTGTGGAATTGTTTAACTTTAAAAAGAAATCCAATATAGAATCCCCATATAGCACAATTGAAGTAAGTATGATACTCGGTTTCGTTATTTGAGTCGTAAACAGCGAGATAGAATTGACCAACCATTAACATGATTGCAAATATTACAGCGTATTTATTCAGATCTAAAAATGTGAATAGTTTGTTTTTAGTTTTTTTAGTCATCGTCTTCACTCCAGAAAGCCAAAATTAGAACAGCTATGAAAAATTCATCACTTAATAAGCATACCCAAAAGAAAAACCATTTCATATATAACCTATTGGTTTACATCGCTACTTATCAGATCTCGTTCATAACATTAAAATATTTTGCATGAATTTCATATAATTTTATTTCACTATATTTAGACAATGTATTGACATTCTCTAAGAAGCTTGTATATTATCCTTAATTAAACACACAGAGAACAAAATGACATTTCAAGAAATACAAAACTTTGTAAAAAATCCAGAAACAACCATAGATGTAGAATTTATTGAAGATTTAAATATTCAGAAATACAAAATATCAGATGAAGATTATTTAGATCTAGTTTTAGAAGTCTTATTAGAAAATGGTGTTGAGGAAGACGAATATAGTGATTTCCCAACATTAACTATTCCAACACTTAAAAAGTATCTTTTAGAAATAGTAATTTAATTAGAGAGGCTTTAAAGCCTCTTTTTATTATATAGTCAAACTCATTTGATTGTGGATATAACCCGACTAGCAGGTAGAACACCCTTTGAGCTTGATTATATTTAAAAATGGAATATTAAAATGCATTATTGCAAAAAAACGTTAGTCTATAAAGGAAAATTTATTTTAGAAAAAGGGAAAACATATTCTAAAATAAATGAATCATGTCCTGAATTAACACCCGATATTATATTTCTTCTAATGAAAGAACAAACAAAGCGTTCTGATGGAAATCCTAAAATTTCGGATAAATTATTATAACTATTTGTTCAAGGTCACATAATGCTACTTATGTTACATTGCGTATTTATATCTTTATATATCTCAGTTAGTTACTCCCATATTTTGTATGTTTGCGATTATTTAGGAATTGGTTTACGTTAATGCGATTTTAATAATAAGAATTGATATAATTCTATATAGAACAACCGCTAGACTATAAATTTTATACCGTATTTAATAAGGGAAGGGGTAGACTATTAAAATTATAATGTTGATTTGTTTAGTATTTTTGTCACAAGGGCAAGATACTAGAGTTGGATTTACGGCTAAGGTCTTAACGGGTAGTGACACATATGAAAATTATAATAGCTTTGGGATGTATTTTGAAAAAACTCACAATTATATTAATTGGGGTATCAATATTGGATACGTTTCATATCCCGAATGGGTTGAACAATACAATTGGATAGATAACGGTTGGGAACGTGTTGTAATTGATATTGAGCATATTGCAGAGGGTTATCCTGAGTTTATGCTTTATGTAAAATCAAAAACAAATATTTATGACTTTTTAAATGCTGGAATTGGAGTTGGATTAGGAACAAATGCGTCGGTTTTTGTATATGGCGAAAAAAATATATCTGAAAATTGGTCTCTAAACTTAGCTTATGAAGCATCACGTGTAAAGGCATTATATAACAATGAATGGATACGTCGGCCTTTCTGCGACGCAATAAATTTAACAATTTTTTACAAACTAAACTAACAAACGGAGGAATTATGACAAAAACAACTTTGCTGATTTTGATGGCAATAATGTGCTTTAGCCAATATGGGTATGATAGATTTGGCAACGAGATAACAACTCTTGCTAAAACACCTACAGAACCAAACGGCTGGATTAGTAAGATGAATGAGATGCAGGATATTGTAATGCAAAGGGCTTCACAGTGGTATGAAAATTTACCACAACACGAGAAGGATGTTGTAAAAAAGATAGATCTAGGTGGTAAAATATGGTTTGATGACTCGTCTATTAGTTATTCTAGGCAAAAAATAACCAATGATGTAAAAAACAATTTACGTAGCAAAGGTTATACTGTTGATTTAAACAGAGATTTGCATGGAGAAGAATATATAAACAACCGAACTTCTTGGTTGACAATTAAAGCGATGAATATTGTTGAGGTAGAGATTGTACATATGTCACGTTATGAATCTAGACTTAGTAGGAAGATTACAATAAAAGTGAAAGTTGACAAAGTGATAAAAGGAGATATTTCCGACGAAATACTTTATATATTACAAGATGAGTATCTTCATGGAAATAAATATTATAAATCACTTTATAATCGAGGAGATAAATTAATATTATTTCTAGCCAATACTATCGATGACGAAATTCCGACAACAGCTTTATTGTATGAAGAAAAGAACTTTTCTGAAAGATTAGATAGGACTTATTATTCAGATGCTACACTATTCTTTACTGACATGAATTGGTCTTTTCTTGATGAAGATCCGAATAAGCGTCAAAAGGGAAATAATACATCTAGATTGAAATCTGTAACTAATGTTGTTGGTGCGTTAAGGAGCATAAGTAATGATAATAATTAAACGCTTGTTGTTAACGGTCTTATTCATAACAGGGATGATAATATCTTCAGGATTTGCGGCGCAATATACCTACATAAAAAGTGGATGTAAGAAAAGAAAAAACAAAATAATAAGATCAGATGTTCAATTTTTAGCAAATATGGCTGTATGTCCTCAAGGACTAATTGGCCCACAAGGTGGAATTACAGAAGAACATCAGTATCTTGGGCAAGCAGTATCACGTGGCTTGGCAATTTGGTCTACTGTACCTATAAGTACTCCCTATGTCAGCAATAGGGAGATAGTACCTTATTGGTTTGAGACTAGGGCAAGAGGTGGAGCTACTGGAGACATTTGGGCAATCGTTTCGCCCAGAGTTGTTGATTATGGCAACTCAGAATACGCTCATATGCAAGGAGCTTTCATATCTGTCAATCCAATGTTGGCATATGAATCAGCGGTTTTTATAGATAAAGTTATGGCTCATGAGATCGGACATTTATATGGGTTGGGTGATGAAAAAAGAACGGATAGTCGTTACTTAAGCGCGCTAATGTATGGAGTTATGCATTCGCAACATGCATCTACTGTTCAACCAGATGATATTGCAGGAATAAACTTCCTTTATAATAATGGGATAGATACATATTTCGCTGATAAATCATTATCAACAGGTGGTGGTAGTACAGGTGGTGGTTCAGACGATGGTGACGATGGTGACGATGGTGACGATGGTGACGATGGACCAGGTGATTATGACGATGGACCAGGAACAGGTGGTGGTTCAGATGGTGGTGACGATGGATCAGGAACAGGTGGTACAGGAAACGGTGGTGGAAATAGTGATGGATGCTTAGAAAATATGGTCGCTCATATGGGTATTGATCCTGAGATACTGGCAGCAATGGCCCCTATGCCATGCGATGAACTACTAAGTGGATCTTACCCACTTTTAGCCCATGTATCTTCTGAATATTATGCTACGCTAATTGAAAATGATGATATATATATTTTGGCAGAGCAACTTATAAACAATCATTCTAGCTTCTTTACTGTCGATATAGATGCTATTAACAAACCATTACTAACAGAAGATATTAAAGCTGATATTTTAGAGGTTTTAAATGGACTCAGTGAAAATACTAATGACCTTCTTTTATTTGAATCTTTAGAATCCTTAAAACAATCAGTTAATATGTCCACAGGATATGATATTGAAGTTCTTTTAGCGAATATATCAAATGATGTAATGCCACAATATATGCTTAAAGAAGCAAAAACTTCTGAACTTACAGTTGGTACATTTCCAAACCCATTTAATCCTATAACCAATATTAGTATAAGTTTGCCTCAGCGTTCAAGGGCAAGTGTAGTTATATATAATTCAATTGGTCAACAGATACATTCTTTTGTTTCTAGTAAAATATTAGAGGCTGGTAATCATTCATTTAAATGGTCTGGGAAGAATGATTTAGGGAATGACGTTTCAAGTGGTGTGTACTTTTTAAGGGTTGTTACATCTCAAAAATCATTAGTTAAGAAACTGATATTATTAAAATAAACATTTTATTAGCAGCTAATTTTAGCTGCTAATAATTAGAGGTATTGATATTTATGGATGGGATAACACCAAACTATTTTATTTTGTTTAACCTTTTGGGATTTGTTTTTGGTCTCGCTTCGATTTATAAAAATATCAATTTAAAGTATGACAAAGAGGTTTTTCTTGATATCTCATTAATAATCGTAATATGTGGGTTCTTAGGATCTAAGATGTATTATTTTATAGAATATCCTGAAGAGGCGTATCTCGAAATATTCCAAAATCTCTTTAGTTTTGGTGGTTCTGGTTGGTATGGTGGATTTCTACTCGTGCTTATTGCACTGATAAGTTATTGTTATAATAAAAAATATAATATTTTAGAGATGCTAGACAATATAATTATTGCAGTTCCTATCGGAATCATCTTTGGAAGGATGGGATGTTTCCTCGCTGGTGATGGATGCTATGGAACGGAGACAACGCTTCCTTGGGGAATGACGTTTCCTTACGGTACTATACCGACTACTAGCTTTGTACATCCTGTGCCTTTGTATGAGGTATTTGGCAATATTCTTATCCTTTTATCAATGGCTGCATATAGAAAGAAAGTAATATTCTCTGGACAGTTTCTTCTGCTTTATTTATTTGTTGCGTCAATTTTACGATTTAATATTGAATTTATTAGATTGAATAATATTGTGCTTTTAGGATTAACTGCTCCTCAAATTATCTGTTTAATTTTAATTGTTTTGTCTAGTATAACTTACTATTACCGAACTAGTAGGAGAACTTTTGAATTGTAAATTTATTTTGTTTTCTTTTCTAATTTTTTCATGTTCACCTGATATAATAATAGATGATGGTACTTCGATAGTTTATAACTTTAATAATACAACTAGCGACCATCTAAAATTAAAATTATACCATGTCGGAAGTTTAAATTTTCAGAAGTTAGATGTTAAACCCGACTCTCTTGTTGTACTTCGTATTCGCGATAATATCTTCATTGAAGATATTAAAGATTTTGATTTTAATCTTGATATGGAAGTATTCGATTCGATTGTTGTTTTTAATGATGATGAAACTGTAAGGCTTAAATCAATACCTTTACATAAGGAACAATGGGAGTTTAAAGAACCTTATGGTTGCTATACCTATATCTACAAACAATAGTCATATTGGAGGGCATAATCATGATTTATAAATTATTATTATTAAGCTTGTTTTTTGTTGTTTCATGTGAAAACTCAACTGATGGTATGAAACCAAGTTATCCATCCAAGAATGAAAAATTAATTACAATTACCCAAGGAGTATGGGGAAATGTTTGGCTCTGGGAAGGTAATTTTATGCCTGAAGGCTGGGGTGATATAACTCCTGTAAAACGTGAAATATATGTTTATGAGCTTTTAACATATGAACAGATTAGAGAAATGCATTTGGGTAATGCATTTTATACGGAAATAGATTCAAACTTAATTACTAAATTAAGTTCAGATGACAAAGGGTTTTACCAGATCGAAATGCCAGTTGGCGAATACACTCTTTTTATTAAAGAAGAAGGATCTTTTTACAATAATGGCTCTTTTGGTATAACTGTTACAAAAGATACAATTTCAGAAATGCATTTTAATATAAAACACAGTGCTTATTTTTAATAAATAAATAAGGGAGTCAAATGAAAAGTATTTTAGTGGTTTTAATTGTTTTAACGACTTTGTTTTCACAAAAAGTTAGGAAAGTCGGTATCATAACTGGCTTTGGTTTAAGCTCAATGCCTAATGAAAGATCACATGATCCCAATCCTACAATTAATTTAGGTGTAATGTACAAGAACGGTAAATTTGCTCTTTCAACAATATATGAGGTAAAATCTTTTGACGTAGAGGAAGTAGATCATCTGACTAGAAATTGGACATATATAACCATTTCACCAAGGTATCATGTACCAATTGGAAAAAGTAATATGATAGTAGGTTTATCATTTGGCTTTTTAATGTCTTCAAAAGTTGAGTATGGTGTTGTAGGTGAATCCATTCGCTCAAACAGGATTGATTATACCGATAAAACATATGGACTAAGACCTTCTGTAATATTAGGACTTAACAAAAATGTTACTGATAAAGTTGAATTAATGACTTTTATTGATTTAGCTCCTTTTGGTTATGGTCATAAAAGTCAGATAGTTCATACATTTAACATATCTGCATTTTTTGATTTGGGATTACGTTAAAATTAAAAGGAAATTTAGATGTTAAAATTATTAATATTCACTATCATTTTTGGATTTAGCTCTAATTGTTATGGTCAACAAAATCAATTAGAAGTAAAAAACAAATTCAAAAAAGCCATAGAAAAAGAATTATCTTACATAAACGCATATCACAAAAACGCAAAAGAGAATCCTTCAAAGAGGTTGCAATATATTAAATCACACAGTAAATGGTTTGCATTTTATGGAGATTTTAAAATACATGCCTATGATATTACAAAGACTAATTCAAGAATTAGTCAATACAGTGGGATAGTGGAGTTTATTGGAGTGATGTATGCAAAAAGCGGCGAGACTAAAGAAGACTGTTTAAAATCTGATTGGGAAGAAGCTAAAATGGATAGAGTTGGTAGTGTTTCAAAACAAACTCTAAAATTCGCATATCAAGAAGATGTTTGGGTTTTAACCGATGCACCAGTCGATTATAGTAAATTCAAAAAAGTAATATTGGAATAGTCACAAGGTAATACAAGGTAACATAATTTTACTTATGTTACCTTGCGTGGTTTTAAGTAAATTAGTCCAATATTTTGTAGGTTTGCGGTTAATCTAAATTTAGTTTACGTTAATGCAATCTTATAAAAAACAACCGTTAAATCACAAATTTTATATAAAATCACAAAACAAAGAGGGCAACCATGAAAATTCTAATGGTGATGTTTTTCGCATTATTAGCACAAGGCCAAGGTGATGGAATTGATTCGCTGCGGATAAAAATAAATAATGGCGCATCTACTATCTTGAAAACACAAAATGAAGCAACTTTTTATATAAATAATTATTATAAAAAATTTATAATTTTATTTCGTTCTTCGCACATAATGATGGGTTCAGATAGACAATTAACTTTGTTTGAAATACGAGATCCCGTTCTAGGATATAATGAATTACATGGATCTCATATAATTTTTAGTCTAGGTCGTTTTAAAAATGTCGGACGAGTTACCATGGATAAAAATAAAAGAAGCTATGTAAATATTACTAAATTAGATAAAAAAAATAATATTATTCACGCAAGTTTTCATGTCTTTTTAAAAAACGAAGATGAAGGTGAAATTATTGAACTAGTATATAATAACTTAAAATTAGAATATAAAAGAAGAGGGGAAAGAAGCATTAGCAATGCCAGTGATTCACTTCAAATAAAAATAAATAATGACGCATCTATTATTATGGAAACACAAAATAACACAACTAATTATATAACTGATGATGGAGAAAGATTAATGTTTAAATTCTATTTTTCCTATGAAATATATAATTCGGGCACTCAAGATGTTACAATTGTTATACAAAATCCAATTCTAGGATATAATAAAATAAAAACGTCTTATATGTCTTTTGTTGAAGATGGGGATATAAGTGTCGGTACTTTTCTCATCGATAGAAAGAAAAAGAACTATGAAAATATTACCAGATTAGATAAAAAAAATAATATTATTCATGCAGGTTTTCATTTCTTTTTAAGGGAAAGCAATTATTCAAAAAATGAGGAAGAAAGAGATGTTATTGAAATGACATATAACAACTTAAATATAACCTATAAAATAAAGGATGTAAGAAGCCAATGAAAAAACTATTAATAATTATATTCATTTTTCTTGGATGTGAAACGGTTACAGAACCAAGAGAAGAGAATTCAGAGTTAACAAAAGACCAGATTATAAGCTATTTATCTGATAATAATTTTGATACTTCAAATTTAATTTTTAGAAAGAGTGGTGTTGTTGTTGAGGGTGATATGTTTATTTCTTATGAAGGAATAAAATATAATCTTAAAAAAAAGAATTCATCAAGATCGAAACAATATTATGCTGAGAATCATCTCGTTTCAGATGAAAATATAAAAAATATTACGATATATATGACAAAAGAAATACGGTCTGGTTTAACAAATATTAATTCATCAAACTTACCGTTGTTAGACGATGCATGGGATGCTTTTAAATATGATTTGCAAAGTTGTATTGATAAATTAAATAATATTTATATAGATCCTATAAGTGCTGGATATACTGGTGAATATAATAATTTGAATTATAGAAGGAGTGATATAAATATTACATTCCTAGAAAATGTTGTAGAAGACATGGATTTGGATGGTGGTGATGACGAATGGACGTATAATTATAATCAACATGCTGATATTGTTGTTATAAGACAAGGTTTTGAAGACAATACATTAGCTGAAGCTATCTTGCCTATATCTGGTGTAGTTGGAAAGGAAATAAGAATTGGAGTAAACGCATTATTAGACGTAACTCTAGGTTCTAGTGAGAGAATAAGGTTAGTAAAACATGAAATATTACATAGTTTAGGTTTTAAGCATTCAGATATTGTCGCAACTGGGGAAAACAGTGGTAGCACACCTATACATATTAGTAACACACCTTTAGCCGATGGTTATTCAATAATGAATTCTACGATTGATAAAATTGGTAATGATTATTCTTCATTCGATGAGATTGCTATAACAGAGCTATATCCGTTTTCAGGTAAATTTGAGGGTGTTTATGCAAATGTAGGCAATGGCTTTATTTCAATTGGATGGGGCTTAAATGATCGATATGATGATATTGATCCCTTACGTGTTGACTATAAGCTTTATAATGAAAATGATCAGATCATATTTGAATATACTGAATATGATAGTAAATCTGCTCTCACGACATTACCACCTAAATTAATAGAAAACAAAAATTACTATTTTACATTGCATCGCAGACACCAGTTTTCTGGAGACAGATGGGAAGGTGGAGAGTTTTTTAAAAGTAGTTTGTTTTCTTCAAGCTCACCTCAAATTGATGTTGGTGCTGGTGGTAGCACGAACGGTGGAGGGAGCACATCTGATAGCTCCGATGCATGGGGAACAAATAAGTCTTATGCATTTATAGAACCAAATTATTATGAGGGTTCATACGCTACGTCTCCAAACCATAAGTATGCACCATATAAATATGGTAGTAAAGAGGGAATGATTTATGATCTCGGTATAGATCAGTTAACATTCAAATTTTCCAGAAATTCTTGTTTTGAATTGAACCAAATGCAAACAGATGGTGGAATATTTGAAGATGATACATTTGAAGAGGTTCGAAACGTAATTGAATTGAAAAATGTGTCGGATGGAACAGTCTATACTACTTATATATACTCAGCATACTATGAAAAGTCACCATACGATGACAATTTTGTACCTTGGGCTAATTGGCTTCCATTACGAACAAGTAATTATATTGTAGATACATCTAATTTACCAGCAGGAAAATATACTTATCGTGTTGCCTTTAGTTATCTACATATTGATTGGGATTTACTTTCTAGCGATGATAAGAAAAGGTACAATCGTTGGACTGCTACAGAGACTTTTTATATAACTAAAGCTCGCGCTAAAATAAATGGTGTTAGCTCTGCGAAACCTAATGATAGACTTAAAATAGACCTTAATGTAAATGACGTAAGCTATATAAATGCTAACAGCCATACATTCCAATGGTATTATATGTTTAGAACAGACAATAATAATCCACTTGCTTTAGAAGATGCAGCAAATAGTACAGATTGGATAAAAGTAAAAGACAGCATGGGCGGAAAGTCTCCTAGTATCGATTTTGATGTTTATGCTGTAGGGAATTATAGAATAGTATTTAAAGTGGATATTACTGGTAATTCGAGTACAAGAACATTACAAAAGACTGTTAATATATATGATCCTTCTGCTGGTGATAGTGGTAGTGGTGGACCTGATATAAAAGAGTAATTTATAAACTATTTTACTAATGAAGCTAAAATGGATCGTCGAAAATTCTTAGTTACCGGTTGTATCAGCACTATTATGGATGCATTGTTAGTAAAATCGCAAGGTAACATAAGTAGAGTTATGTTACCTTGTGAATCTTAATGTTTTATATTACCTTTTTTTATCTTTTAACCCGTTGAGATAAAAATTAATCTACCAGAAATTCACAATAGTGAAATTATTCCATTTGATGAAATAAGTGTCGATCATGTAATCGATAAATTTCTTCAGACATGCAAAACTGAAAATTCACGTTTAGCATATCGAACAGATTTGTATCAATATTTTGATAAGGTAAATATATCAATGTTGATAGAACTCAAAAATATTCCTTTTCATTATCTTTCTACTATTAGTATTCAATTCGTAAAAGAATTTGAAAAAAGAGACTCGAAAGATAAAAGAATTTTATTAAATCCTAGAACAATTCAAAGAAAAGCTTATTCTGTTCAAGGGTTTTATAATTTCTTAATCCATGAATATGATTATCCAAAAAACCCTTTATTCTATTTTAAAGCACCAAAGACACCAAAAAAGAGTGATACACAAGATTTCAAACTTATTGAAATAGAAACCCTTTTTGGTATGCTTAAAGAAGATAAAATTGATGGTGACTATTTGAGCAATAGAAACGATTTAATGACACGTATAGCATATAAATTTGCTTTGCGTGTATCGGAATTGGTAGCATTACAAATAAATCATTTAGATTTTCATAATAATGTTATAAGGTTTTATAATAAAGGTGCTACACATAAAGAATTCTTAATGTCAGAAAAACTTAAATCAGAATTGAAGCAATATATTGATATGTACTGCAATGGATATGATTTTTTATTTAGGCCAGGGCGAAATAGAACAACTTCAATTTTGAATAAACCTTTAAGCAGATTTAAAGCATTAGATATATTTAAAAAGCTCGCTTTAAAAGCAGGTATTACATCTAAAATTACAAGTCATAGCTTCAGAGCGTCACATATTACTCATGCACGCAGCAGAGGGATAGATGACAAACATATTTTAAATACAACCAAACATCATGACGTGAACATGCTTTATTATTATGATAAAAATAGTGATCTTGAAAATAGTAGTTCGAATCATTTTGAATGAATAGATGGAGGGAAATGAAAGTTGTTTATAAAAGAGTTGCAATACCAACAACTTATATGTTCGCAATTCTAGTAATGATATTGTTTCTGGTACAAGACCAAAAAGAATTACATAAATTATGGAATTTTTTAGATTCATTGATATTAATATATATGATATGTTATTTTTGTGATCAAGTTCTAGAAAAGTCCAATAAAGTTTTTAAAAAAGTTGCCATTCCCATGAGCATCTTTATTATAATATTACGTTCAATAAGTTTTACTTTTGTACAAAGTGATTCTATTAATATTGTATTTATTATGTGTGATCTAGTATTAATAAATCTATCATGCTTTAATTGTCTTATAGCAGTAAGAGGAATTTCAATATAAATGGAACGATACACTTTAATTTGCAGAAATAAAAAAAATACCATTGGTGAATTCAATTCTGATGCTGAAGAAGGTGTAGTTCATGATGTAATTAAATTTGTTTCATTTAATATAAATTTTGATAATGCTGATATAAATGAGTTTGAAGCTGTAACAAAAACGCTACAGCTTTTGGGGTGGAAAGTTAATCAAATAACAAAGAAAACTAATGTATTTGAGATTTAATTATTTTTATTTAAAAAGCACTATCATTATTTGTTATATATTCATTTAATGCTAAATCAAATGTAGTAAAGTTGCTTTCTATTTCTTCTTTAAAATCACCATATCGTGTAGCAGATAAATAACTCTTTCCACCACTAGAATTTTCAGTCATTATTACACTTTTAAGAACTGTTTTAAGCTTATATTGATTGTTTTCAATCTTAATAAGAAATGTCATATCCATATCATGTCTGAACATGTGTAAAAAGTCTTGTTTTAAAAACAAATTCCCATTTCCTGTAATCAATTGTTCTTCATTGGATTGAATTACAGCTTTAGCAGAAACAAAATATTCAGCAAGAAAAGAAACAATCTTTTGTTTTATTACTTCTTTCTTCATTTCTACTTTATGAACATAAATTTTCTCTGATTGATCTTTTGTTAATGGGTTATTCATACACGACATTAAAAAAAGAAGTATTGTAAACGTTAATATTTTCATTCCAGTTTCCTTTTCTTTGGTTTGTTAATTTGGTTTAGTCTAGTAGTGTTTTGTAATAACTGTCTTTATTTGCTACGGCTGAAGCATGAGACGGTACTTCATATATTTTTGTTTTTTTTATATTCCCGATATGTCCATAACGCTCACTATTAAAAGGCATTACAGAACGGAAAGCTTTACCTACTTGTGCATGAATAATACATACTTTTGATATTTTATTATTTTCAATAATATCCATAAGTGGATATACATCAAGGTTTTGTTTTAGATTGGTTAATCCAATTCTCCAATTTTTATAATTGATATGAGTACTCCCAAAAACACTCACATCACCTTTAAGTTTATCATTTATTTTTTCGGTTATTAAACCTGTTCGATAAAGGATATCCCAAAACTTCAAATTGGTTGCAAACCAATGTCCATTATTTTTTGAGTGTAACGATGCACCTATTCCAACAAAAAGAATATCCATTTCATTGTATATAAAATCTGGTAAACCCATTGTTATTTTCATCAATTACCCATCAATTTTTTTAGGTTCTTCAGGTTTAATTTCCTGTTCTTGCACCGGTTCAGGAACATTATTTATTACTACATTAACAGCTTGGTTGTTTTGCATTCCACCCATATAAGAAGAAACAAACCCCTTTTTGAATAAATGCTTTTTGTGCATGTTGTTAGCCATGAAAGGGAAAATTAAATGAGCAGTACCCAATGTAATAGAGGTAATTCCTATAATAATTAACCCACCTTTGATGTCACCACGGAAAAGAAGAGGGAATCCATTAAAAAATAATGTAGTCCATGAAAAGCCACTAGGAGCGAATACTTGCTCACCTGTTGTAGAATTTGTTAAATGCATGTTATTTCCTTGTTATGGTTTATGTTATTTTCTTTTCGGTCAAATGTTTCTTACATCTAAATATTAAGTTTGTTGTCTTTCTATTGCATTGTAATCCATCTTTGGTTCTACCCACACATCTATGAACTATTATTTTTTTTGATGAACAACTTGACAACAGAATACTAGAAAATATGATGATAGTTTTTACCATATTCGCTTACAGTCATATTTATCAAAAGCCTTGTCTGCACTTATAATTGGCATTTCTTCTAATATTGATTGTGCAATAAGTAATCTATCAAATGGATTACGATGATGAAGTTCTAAATATTGAACTCTTAAAATATGCTTAAGTGCTATGTCTAATATATTTATATTATTATTTTCAGCATGGTTAAGAATAAATGAATTTAAATTGGTTACAATATCGAGCTTTTTTAGCTGAATCTTGATTGACATTTCCCATATACTAGCTTTACTAAAGTGAATTTCATTTGTTTGATCTAGAAAGATATCTTTTGCAGTCTTACTCAAACGTGAGTCGTTAAAAGATGCCCAAATGAAAGTATGTGTATCAATTAAATATTTCATTTACATATACCCTATAAAATCATCTAAAGGTTTATCAAAATCATCAGACATTGTTAATTCACCAATGGCTAATCCTACCTTTCTTTCTATATTTATTGTTTTGAAAGGAACTAATTTTGCTACAGGATCATTATTTCTACATATAATAACTGTATTTCCTGATTCAACTTTTTTAAGAAGTTTTGAGAGATTTGATTTAGCCTCTAAAACATTAACCTGGTCCATTTATTACCCTATTGTTATTAGCCAATGTATTAGCTAACCAATATGATTCCAAGTAAATAATTTAATTTGGCTGCACCGGTGCAATATGAATCAATAATTAAATATATTATTTATAGTAAGATGTATGATTAATCAAAATATGAATCAAAATTCAATACAGTTATTAAAAAGCCTTTTGAACCCATGACCTCTTGTTTAATTAATCCCCTACTTTCCAAACTTAATAAATATGGCTTTACAGATGCTCGTGAATTCTTAAATAGAAAACTAAGACTTAACATACTTGAAAGAATTTGACCTCTACTCAATTCAATTACACGCGTTTTTGTTTTGATACTTTTTGGACCTAATAATGAATAATTAACTAAGTTCTCAAAAAAATAAGCCTCTAAAACATCCGAGAAGGAATTAAATATTTCATGATCATTTATAACGAATGTATTTTTCTTTTTTGATACTATCATTTTTAAAGCTCCATTTGAGTTATTATTCAGGAGAATAAAACTTTTCAATAAAATGAAAAGGTACAGGTTTTCCACCCCATATTTCAACACACACATTTATATATCTACTATCAGGAATAAGTTTACTATGGGAGTGTCCATGTATATTGTGCTTACCTCTTAACTCATTAGGGTGAATAGGAAAATGTGAAAGCCAAAAATTTTTATATTTGAAAAGACTTGGTGCAATAGAAAAATGTTCCATATACAGTTCAATCGGATGTTGATCATGATTACCTAATATCAGTTTTTTATTACCTTTAAGTAATTTTACTTTGTTCAATGCTTTCCTTGAAAAAGCCACATCTCCAAGAACAAAAACAGTATCACGTTTTGTAACAACAGAATTCCAAGTTTTAATAATCCATTCATCGTGTTCATCTACAGTAGAACCTTTTCTTTCTGGTGAAAACTCTAGAATCTTTCTATGTCCTAAATGGAGATCAGATATAAAATAAACTTTACTCATGAGCCACCTTGTAATATCGTCTGTATAAGTTGGAGTTGAGCTTTTAATTCTGATTGTTTTACAATGCCTTCTAAAGCTGATTCAATTTTATCTGGATCAATTGGCTTGTCCTACGTCACCCATTGTTGTAAACATATCTATCATTAAAGTCGCTCGTAATTCCATTAATTGTGCTTCACTCATCATATGCAACATTCCTATTTTTTAGAATCATTTTCAAATATATCAACGTCTTCTTTCTCGCTAAATACATAAATAAAATATACAATCCAGAAAAGGATAAATATTATGATTACAGTGGTCCACAACCATTCAGGCGCATTAAAGTGACAGAGTACTAAATAATATACAAAAGAAGCCGTAAGAGGTGGTCTAGGAGGGAAATTTTTTAAGCTAATGTATCTTTTCATCTAAACCTTAAATAAGAGCCTTTATTTTGGTATAAGAAATAAAGGCTCAAGCATAGTAACGAAGAAAAACGTTAGTAATTAATTATATGCTGATTTATATAAGATTCCAAATTTATTTATTGTACTAGAATTTTAATAATTTAATTGATGCACCGGCAGGAGCAATTGCTAAATGCCTGAAATCCACTTATTCAATTCAAATATCTCATCCACTTTTCTTGAATAGATTTTACCTATATCATGTCCGTATTTATTGTTTCTAACAAATGTGAACTCTTTTAAATTATTATCTGGAATACGTTTAAATTTCAATTTGACTAATTCATTTTCTGCTTTTTTATAAGTAGATAATATATCACCTATAATATTATTGATTGAAACTACAAATACATACTCCCTAGAATAGCTATGTGTTAAATTTAATATTTCTAATTCGCGTCTTCGTCTAATTGATTCAGCTAAAAGGGTATTTTCTTTTTTTATTTTCAATTCTAGTTTAGTTTTTGGATTTCGAGGAATATAAATTCTTAAAGCTTCTCTATATCTATTTGATTGACTTTCATAAATATCTAAATAAAAGGTATATCTATTTTTTGTAATTTCTTTTTTACGTAATGTTACGCTCATATGTCCTCTAATTCATTTAATGCACCAGAAACTTATCTATTATAATGAAAACATAATCATATTTAATGCGTTTATTTTTCCACATAATATTGTGTAATCAGATCTACTATATATATTGATACAAATAGGAGGATTTATGCCCAAAGGAATAGGATACAAAGGCAAAAAAGGGAAAAAAGGATCAAAGGGTTCAAAAAGGAAAAATGGATCAAAGAAAACAAAGCCATCAAGAAAGTAAAATAGAAGGCTTCAAAAGAAGCCCTAATCTTGATTTCATTTTATATCATATTTATTTTAGAACGTTCTCTTTTTCTGTATTCAGATTGTGATTCAGTACTTTCAACATCACATCTAGCCATTTCATTAAATGAATCATAAACATCGGAATTCATATCAAGATTAGATGGATCATATAAGCCAAAAAAACGCCCTATATTCATAAATTGATTTGGATTGTCCATTTTCTCTAGCATTATTAATGCACCGGCACAGTGTTCCGTTTTAGTGGTTTCAATTGCCATTCCTTCAGAATCAAAATCATTCGTTTTATGACATGAAAAAGATTTGTCGTTTACGAGATCTTCAGCAATTTCTTTATACCGTGAGTCACAAAGAAAGCGTTCTTTTGATTTAAGAAAGGGGCAATCTTTACATGGCTTTTTTAGATTGAAATTCATTAGACTATATTCATTAGTTTAATATTTAATTGAGCTTCAAGTTCTTGAATGTAATCAATTGTTGGATTCCATTTTTCATCATTTTCAAATCTATCATAGATATATTCTGAAACATCTAATGAATAAGCCATTTCTTCACATGTCATACTTTTTTCTAGACGATATTCTTTCAATCTGTTTGAAATAATTTGAGCATATGAAATATGTTTTGAGTGTGCCATATAAACCAAATCCACTAAGTTAATATTTAAATTATTTAATATAATATAGGAATGCACCATTTAAAATCTTCAGTTGCTTCTTTTTCCCAATGCCAAATGCCTGATGTACTAGGATAAATCACCTGTAATACTTTATAATTACCATCAGGATAAAAAGCGTTACAAGCTCTGAAATAATCGCTATGATGCTTTTTTTCTACCTCTTTAAAGGTAATCTTGAAACCTTGAATAAAGTCATCATAATATTTATCAACTTCAAAAATTTCGCCATCTTTAACACGTTCGTTGTATGTATTGATTATAAAATGTGATAATTTATCACTCAATCCTGTAACGATTAATTCAGGATTTCCGGTGCAATGGTGTATACCTACAGAATAAGCAAAGTTTGGATGTTTCTGTTCATTGTCAAAAATAAACATAACTGAACAACCGTGCTTATCCATATTGGTTAAGATTTGTTTCAATATTTCTTTATTTGTCATTTAATTTCCTTGCTTTACAAGTTGGTGAGCAAAACGCTGTCTTGATTCTCTAGAACCTGACTCATTATACAACTCATTAAACCACGTCATAGTCTCGTTTCCTTCAGTTTTGATTAATGAAAGAAAATTCATTTTGTCATAAAGGTTTGTTGTTTCCTCTATAACGATTTTGAAAGAAAGAAGAATGATGTTTAGTTTTAGTTGAGCTGTCATTTTATCTCCGTTGTTGTTTTCTGATACCATTAATATACAAAAGAATTGCATAGATGCAAGAGAAAATACTATCTATTTTAAAATAAATAGTATTTAATAAGATTAATCGTTGTTGAAGTTGTTTCTATTAAAATCATCATCAAGAAAACAAGAAAGATCTGCACTTGCATTGATTCCCTTAAATTCTGTTTTAGTTTCTTCACCGTCTTCAAATTTTAAATATAAAGCGTAATGATATTCACCTTTAGAAAGTAACAGTTCCCAATTATTAGCATCAAAGTTCCACATTGCTTCTATAAAGCTAAATTTTTCTGAATCTGAATGATGAGGTGCGAATTCAAAAGTTCCTACAGGTGAAACGATTTCTAATTTACTTGGTGTCGATTTCATTTTATTTCCGTTTTTGTTTTCTGATACCATCAATATACATATAAATAGTATTAATGCAAGAAAATATACTATTTATTTTAAAATAAATAGTATTTAGTTGGAAATAATAAGTCTAATCAGATTTAGAAAAGTCATGTAATGCACCAGAAAGAGTAATAAACGTTTTGCCTGAATCCTCATCCATAACATTTCTGACATAGAATTCTTTAACTAATCCGTTTCCCATATCATAAAAAGAAAGAGAGTGACCACAGTTGTAAATACAATACTTGTTGTTCATCTTATGCACTTCACCATATCTATCTTTTAAAAACTCTATGACTACAAGAATATCATTATGATTAAATTGTTTTGCATCAAGGCGGTAAATTCTACTTTGGTAGTGCTTGATTTGTTTTTCAGTTTTTTCAATTATAGATATATCATCTTCAGTATAATTATTGAAATTGTACTCAGCTTTAATATCAATAGATTTCAATACTTTTTTATTTAAATCAATCTGATCTAATAAATATTTTTTTTCATTTATGACCATATTAACTCCGATTTAAAAGAGGCTTTTACACCTCTTATTATTAATCAATAGCTTTGTAAATTGCCGTAGTACATACATTATCTTTAATTCCGTAGTAAAGATCAACTAAAGCATCTGTTTTGCTTGAATCTACTTCAAACATATATTGAAGCATGTATAAAGTAATCGTGATACCAAATTCATGATGATTCATTTCTTCAGAACAATAATTATTAGTGTTTATAAATTTATAATTTCCTTCAGGAGCAATAAATACATAAACAGCTTTTTTGCTTTCGTTCCCTTCATCATCAACAGCAATGAATTCCTTTTTTCTGTATTCCCATAAACCACCTGTATATTGTTCACTGTATTCTTGAGCTAAAGCGAATAAATAATTTTCAGCTCTCATCATTCCGCTTCCAAATAGATGAGGTAAAACATTTAACTTTTTCTTTCCTTGAAGGTTTTCAAAATCGTTCTCAATCGTTTGTTTTAGTAATTCTGATGTCATTTCTTTTGTTTCCTATGTTATTTAGTTGGTTTGAAATTTAAGAGGCTTAAAAACCCCTTACACGATTTTCATACATTGACGTTTATTTGTAGCGATTGTGTCTTTATATCTCTTGATATTACGTTCACACAATTCGATTCTTTTTATCTGCTTTGGTGTTTTGTTTTTGCAATTGTTAATGTTGTCAATGATGCCTTGAGTGTATGTGATTGATGCTTCATTTAATTTAATAATTTTCTCGTTCATGTTATTTCCGTTTTCGTTTTCTGATACCATCAATATACAAAAGAATTGCACAGATGCAAGAAAATATACTATTTATTTTAAAATAAATAGCATTACATGAAAACAGGTAGCTTTGTTACATGCCAACCTTTGTAATCAAAAGGAAATTTTTTCTTTCTTGTCGTATGATATGACCAATCTTTCTTCTTATCACAAAGACGTTTTAAACTACTCCAACCTTCATTGATATAAATATCATCATCAGATTTTTTTAGTTCAGTTTCTGTTTTTAATCGCTTCAATAAAACCACGAAGCCTCTTATTTTTTGTTCTTCTAAACCCACTTTAACTCCTTTTTATAAAATATTGTAACAAAAATGGTGCTATAGAATAATCATTTCCATAATTATCTATTAAAAATAATTCTGAAAAATCTTTAATTTCTTGATAAGACTCAACACCTTTTTCATCAGCGACTTTTGTAAACTGTTTTACTTCACTTTTTATATAATAATCACCATCATTGAAATAAGTCTTACCATCTGATTTTTTTATATCCTTCATGCATTCATAAATTGTTTTAGATGTACTATTATTCGATTCCATTTCAATTCCTTTTTAAAAGATATAATGAAGCTCAAAAGGTGTTCTACCTGCTAGTCGGGTTATATCCACAATCAAATGAGCTTCATTATAATAAAAGAGGCTTTTATTTTTCTATCTAGAAAGCCAACTTAAAGCATGTTTTAGTGTATCGCAGTAAATACCATTACGACCATTGTAGCCTGTATCATCTCCAATGCCATTTACATAAAATGTGTAAACTGTATTTGATCCGATTCCATTTTCATAAAATGAAATAGATTTATTGTTTTTAGTATGTAACCAGAATTGACCATTATCATTTTTGTTAAGTTTTCCATAGGCTTTTTCGATTTTCTTAATTGCGTTTGTAAGTATCATTTTATTTCCGTTCTTGTTTTCTGATACCATCAATATACAAAAGAATTGTATAGATGCAAGAGAAAATACAACTTATTTTATAATAGATGGTATTCGAGCAAACAAAATAGATAAAAGAGGCTTTTACACCTCTTATATTTTAACTAAAAAACTTACGGTTTTTAATTACGTCGATTATTTGCGCTTCATAATCTGTAGTAAAATCAATATGAACTAAAACTCTTCTAATGATAGTTTCAATATAATCATAACGAGCATTTTCTTTAATTGATTCTTCAGAACCATATTCAATTGTTAAATGTTTAAGTGCTAAGGCTTCCATATCTTCAGAAAAATCTCTGCTGATAGAAATATATTCAACTTGTGGAAGATCATCATTTGTATTGTTATACTCATAATGTCTTCCATTCCGTTAAAAGATCCATTTTTATACTTTGCTACTAAATCAGAAACCTTTTCAGTTTTAACACCATTGTCAAATGATATTGATACTTTACCATAATAAGGAGCAGTTACTGAAAATTTAATTCCTTTAAAGTTTGCTTTAAGTTCTTTTCTAATTGCTTTGGCTGTCATTGCGTGGTTTGTCATTTTATTTCCGTTTTTGTTTTCTGATACCATCAATATACAAAAGAATTGTATAGATGCAAGAAAAAATACTATTTATTTTTAAATAGATAGTATTTCTTTTTATTAACTTGCTCCAATGTAATTTAGATATGCAAAATATATCATTGTTTGAATCGTTTCATTATGATCTGACATAGCTTCATAAACAGTATCATATTTTTTATCTTCAGAACAATAAAATGCTTTTGATGATGGTTTATATTGAACACTCATGTAATCAAGTAAACCTGATGCAATTACGACATAAACATTTATTGAGTTAAGTTCCATTTCGTAATGTGAGAATGTTCCTTCTTTAAGATCTTTAACTTCTATGTTGATAATTTTAACAGTCATATTTTATTTCCATTTGTTTATGAGATAATGAGAGGCTTTCACCTCTCTTGATTTTATTAAATGTTTCTTGTGAATTTTTCCATGTCTAAAACCGTAAAAACTTCTCTCAATTGGCTTACTGTTTGAGCAGAAGCACCATAAGTATCTTCCATTAGTTTTAATGTAACACAAAGATTCGCATGTTGATTTAAAAGTTGTTCGTTTGTTAGTTCGTGCATGGCTTGTGATGTAGTGTTCATGTTATTTCCGTTTTCGTTTTCTGATACCATCAATATACAAAAGAATTGCATCAATGCAAGAAAAAACTATTTATTTTTAAATAAATGGTATATATTACTTTTGTAATAATAAATTAAGATTATGCACCGGAAATATTTAAAACAAAGAAAAGGTTAAAAATGGAAGACAAAGAATTCATAGACAAACTGTATAATGAACTTTCAGCAGATAAAATAGCTGAGTTATATTTG
>PJEL010001594.1_pt1 | contig 22421 bp, 26 predicted proteins | sample 1853271 | NCBI WGS metagenome assembly PJEL01 (sample SAMN08108733, study PRJNA415343) | Invertebrate metagenome, whole genome shotgun sequencing project. | host: Globobulimina | place: Sweden: Gullmar Fjord | collected 2015-08
AAGAAAACTCCCGCCTATGCACCCGTACAACAATCAGCCTTACTCAATATTTACGCTCAGTTGAAATTAAATACTTAAATTTCTTCTTGAAGTATTTTATGAGCTACCTTCAACGAATCAAAATTATAAGTACCCGTATCAATAGCCTTTTTCACCGAGTCAACCAAATCTCTTCTAATGTCCGGTATTTGCCCGATTAATCCTTTAAGATCACTGATTTCTTTTGCCTTTCCTGACAGACTCACTTTATCTTTCTCACTTTCTGTCTTATTGGTTTCACTTGATTTTTCAACATCCTGATTTTTCTTCAAATCCTGTACAGATCCAAGGTTCTTCTTTACATCTAGCGGCATGTTTCCATCTATGTTCATCTTCCACCTCCTGTTTCGTGGTGTAAACTTGCTTTACACCATCCACATATACAATCGGCACTATTTCCAAAACCTTTAGTCAATATTGTTAACAATATTGACACCTTTACTGTCATCACTATTATTTACACTCTGAGCGCGTTCAAGGGATCTGATTATGGCGTCTTGCAAACCTAATCCCCTCTCACCAAAGAGCTTGGATATCTCCATATCAAAGAGACTCATATAAGTACTATTACCGTTGCCCTTCTTTTCCTCAGACATATTGTCTGTCGACTCTCTCATTGTTTTGAGTAGCTGGTATGCAAAAAGAGACTCCATCTCTTTTGCAATATTTCGCAGTTCCTCGTTGTCACCTTCCTTGTTTTCAGCTGAAAGCTGATCGCTGATCATTTGCCGTTCTTTTTGAGCTGACAGTCTGCCCTCAACAGCAGATTTTTTCTGTTGGACCGGAAGTTGACCGTTAATCCCTGTAAGCAGATTCATCATATTATCTCCAGCTCAGCACTCAATGCGCCTGAAGCCTTCAATGCTTGAAGTATTGATATCAGGTCACGCGGTGTTACACCGAGTGCGTTTAAGCCCTTGACGACTTCTCCGAGCGAAATCCCGGACACCTCCAGGAGCCGTGCTTTCTGTTCTCCTGCGCTCACTGCTGTCCTAGGCACCACTACAGTTTCAGCCCCTTTGGGAGCAAACGGAGAAGGCTGAGACACTCTAGGCTGCTCTCTTATCTCAATAGCAAGGGAGCCATGTGCAATTGCTACCGGTGATATTCTCACATTGTATCCGATGACGATCGTCCCGGTCCTCTCATTTATGACTACCTTCGCGGGCGAATCAATCTTTACATTCAACATATCCACTCTTGAGATCAACCCTACGATATTGCCCTTATATTCTGGAGGGATAGTCACTTTTACGGATGAGGGATCAACCGGGAATGCATACCGGCCGTTAAATGCGGTGTTAATGTTCTTCGCTATTTCATCCGCTGTATTAAAATCAGCCTTATGGAGAAACAGCCTTATATCATTCCCGTTGCCGAGTGTAAAGACCGGCTCTCTTTCAATAGTGACTCCCTCTGGGATGGTACCAGCTGCAGCATGGTTCTTCTGTATTGAAGCCGCAGCACCTTCCACAGCGAAGCCCCCTATTGAAACGGGGCCCTGAGCAAGACCGTAGATTTTTCCGTCAGGGCCTTTCAGAGGTGCAAGAAGTAACGTGCCGCCCTGCAGACTTTTGGCATCACCAATAGATGAAATGAGTCCATCAATTTTTATCCCTGGCTTAGCAAATGCTGGCAGGGTTGCAGTAATCACGACAGATGCAATATTCTTTGAATTAATGTCATTGGCGTTCACGGAAAGCCCCATCCTTTCGAGCATATTAACTATGCTCTGCACAGCGGCCTTCCCTTTATCTCCGGTTCCGTCAAGACCCACAACTAGACCATATCCGATCAGCTGATTTTCCCTTACACCTTCAAAACTCGATATGTCTTTAATGCGTTCAGCATTAACTATAGTTGACATCAGACAGATGACAGTTATTAATATAATAGTTACTTTCTTCACATTCATCCTTTTCATATATTACTACCAAATAGGCTTATTACAAGTCCCTTTAAATTAGAACGGCCATACATTATCAACCGCCCTTACGAGCCAGCCAGGTTTCTGTTTTTCCGCGATCACCCCGTCACCTACATAATATATCCTAGCGTCTGCTATCTTGTTGCTCTGAACGCGGTTGCTTGCATCAATATCATCAGGCCTAACCATGCCGGTCAGCACAAGAATCTGCTTTTCTTCATTAATCGTAAGCTCTTTCCTGCCTTCGACGATAAGGTTGCGATTCGGCAGCACCTTAACGACCTTTGCAGTGAGAGTCGCGACCAACTCACCTTCCCGGTTTGTATCGCCTTCCCCCTTAAACTCAGATGACCCCGTTCCGGCGATGGAAGGCACGAAGACATTATCACCTTTATAGAGATCCTTCAGTGCGAACGCATTATGAAGGTTAAAGTCCGTATTCATACCGAGAAATTCCGTCAGTTCATAGTCTATTGAGGAGTCGCGGCTGGTGTCAGTGTCGGCTGTTCCCGATCCTGAGAGACTCTCAACTATAATGACAGTAAGCAGGTCATTCAGCCTTCTCGCCTTGCGGTCTTCAAAAATATTTACTGAATCATTCCATAATGAATTGGCTGTCACTACTGTTTCCGGCTCTTCCATGTCATACACATAACTCGGAGGTGGCGTTGGAAGCTGTTTTGATGGAGACGCACACCCAATGAAAGACAGAGCAAAGAGTACTGAGCAAAGAGCACAGATCGAGACAAAAGCATACCCACTCCGTTCATTGTATTCTATATTTTTCATCTTATAACTCCACTTTGACTGTATTTTCATCTATTAATACCCCCACTACTTCTTTGTTTGATGACAGGTTTACCGCCCTGACCGGCATGCCGATAAATCCCTTTTCCCTGGTCTTGCCGTATGCCGAAATGTTCATCCCATTATTATTTATCACTAGGAGCACCCTCTTTCCACGCTTTATTACGCGGGACATCTCAATCATATTCTCAACAATGGGAACGTTGGAGGACATCGATCTCTTTAGTGACTTACCGACTATAGTCGCAGGGTCCATCACGACACTTTTCGGTATTTTCCTGATATCCATTTTAGAGAAATATAAATCATCGTAATTGATAACATGACCTCTATTAAAAGAACGTTTACTCTTCATCACTCGTTCAAATACCCGCACATCGGCCTTAACGATTACCCTGTGATCATTTTTATAATTAAATGAAAACACAGCCTTGCCTATCGGCCCTTTTTCAACGATGATGCTCTCAGGAGCTTCATTAACGGCTTTACCCATTACCCGAACGTTCCTCACCTCAATCTCATCCCACGGATAATTTTGTGACAGGTACGTTTCCAGCTCTTCCTGAGGGACAAATGAAACCGCAGCAGCTTCCAGTGCAGAAGGCAGATAAATTAAGGAAGAAACAAAAACAATCAAGAATGCCGCTATATATGCAATGAGCATAAATCCTTTTCTCCGGCATTCAGATTTCCGACGTCCTCTTGCATGTTTCGTCTTTCCACCTACCGGGTTCTTAATGTCAGTAACCCCTTTACCTTTTGCCTTCTGTCCTCTGCTTTTATATCTCATTCTTCTACCCTTAACCTTACGCCTTTATACTATCTCTTTAGATTATTCGCCATCTGAATCATTTCATCAGATGTCTGTACTACTTTTGAATTGAGTTCATAAGCCCTCTGGCTCACGATCATACTCACCATTTCCTCTACAATATTTACATTGCTCAGTTCCAGAAACCCCTGCCCGATTGAGCCCCTGCCTTCAGAGTCTGGGTTACCTGAAGTTGCTGTACCTGAAGATCCGCTCGGCTCGAACAAGTTTTTCCCAAGTGCATGAAGGCCTCCGGGATTGGCAAACTGGGCAAGCTCTATCTGCCCCACCTGGGAGGCGTCAGTGCTGCCGGGCTGTATCACGGAGACAGTACCGTCAGCCGCAATATTAATGTCAAGTGTATCAGACGGGAGGGTAATGGCCGGCTCCATAGGATATCCGTCGGAATTTACAATATTCCCGCTGCTGTCCAGCTTAAATGAACCTGCCCTGGTATATGCAATGTCTCCATCCGGCGTGGAGACCTGAAAGAAGCCGTTTCCTTCAATCACCATGTCCAGAGGATTTCCGGTAGAAGCAAAATCACCCTGATTAAACAGCTTCTGGACTGCGGCAGGTTTTACACCAAGCCCAAGCTGAATCCCTGTCGGGACTTCAGTACCGTCGGCAGATGCAGCACCAGGAGTTTTGATTCCCTGATATAAAAGCTCCTGAAAATCAGCCCTGCTCTTCTTAAATCCATTAGTATTTACATTCGCAAGGTTATTGGATATGACATCTATATTAAGCTTCTGTGCGTCCATCCCTGTTGCACCGATAAATAGTGACCTTTGCATTTACTCCTCCTTATTCAATATTCTTACAGATCGCTGATCGTCTTTCCGGTTGTTTCATCGATCTGCCTGATCATCTTCTGATATGATTCAAACTCTCTTTGTGTACGTATCATGTCCACAAGCTCTCTTACCACATTGACATTAGACTGTTCGAGATAACCCTGGCTCACTACAGCGTCAACCTGCTGACCAGCTTCTTCAGTAGTGAAAACGCCGCCTTCCATTTTAGAGAGTACACTCTTATCCGGAAAATCAACTATCTTCAGGCTTCCTACTGATATCTGGTCTACCAATATCTCTCCGGTAGAGGTGATATCCACTTGACTTCCAGCGATTGTTAAAGCACCGCCGTCTCCAAGGACCTTGTTACCGCTGCTATCAATGAGATCTCCTTCACCGTTAACACTGAAATTTCCGTTCCTTGTATATCTGTTTCCCTCAAGTGCAAAGAAACCTTCACCATTGATCGCCACATCAAGCTGATTCCCGGTCCGTTTATGTGCACCATTTGAAAAATCTATAGCTTCTTTTGACATCTCCGTCATAACTCTGACTTGGTTTTCTACATGAGGCACACTATTAGTAGGCATTAAATAATCTTTAAACGAAAGCCTTCCCTTCTTATAACCGTTTGTATTTGCATTGGCCATGTTCTGAGCAAGGACATCCATTTGCCGTGATTTTTGTACCGCTCCTGAAAGTGCTATGTAAATTCCTTTATTCATAATTAATTATATTGCAATTTAGATGCCACTAAGATCGAAAAATTAGAAAAAGAAAATCTATAATTAAAGTCTTCGGTTTCAAGGCTTTTTATTTCCTTTTTCTTATTTCTCATTGCTGATCTCCAAACTCTTCAGAGGGAAGATTTTTCCCATATGGAAAATATCTTCCTTATACTCTAATATCGATTTTACCTTTCTGTTTTTTCTGTTTTTCATGCTCATTTTTTTTATCTTTGTCTGACTTTTTTTTCTCTTTCTTCCGCTGGTCGTTTTCGGGCATCTTCTCGTTCTTTATTACTGGAACTCGATATGTATTATTTAGACCATCGATAGCCATTTCCACGCCATCCTTTTTTATCTATGCACTACGTAACTTTTTGAAGCTTCGTCTTTAGCTTTCCCAGAGCCTGACTATGTATCTGGCAGACACGAGATTCAGTAATAGTAAGGACCCGGCCAATTTCCTGCATTGTCATTTCTTCGTAATAGTAAAGAGACAGGACAACTTTTTCCTTCTCGGGCAGGGTGTCAATAATGTCAGCGAGTCTATGCTTTGTGTCCTTTTCCTCCAGAACACTCAGAGGACTCTTTGCCTTCGGGTCGGCTATACATTCCGTTATATTCAGGTCACTATCAGAATATTTACTATTTCTGAAGTCCTCAAGCCTAATCGGATTTGAAGAAGTCGCATACTGCAGAATTTTGAAGTACTCGTTCAACGGCATATCCATTGACGCGGCAACTTCAACATCATCCGGCATACTTCCGTTCTTCTTCTCAAGAACTAAACGTGCTTTATTGATCGACTCAATTTTTTTCCTCATTGACCTTGGGATCCATGCAGTAGCCCTCAGTTCATCGATCATTGAGCCTTTAATCCTAAGCTCTGCATAGGTCTTCAGCTTTACCTTTCCGGGAATGAAACGCTCAAGCGCATCCATCAGACCCATCAAACCAACGCTGATAAGATCGTCAATGGTAATATGCTGAGGCAGCTTCCAGGAAAGCCTGTACGCAGTGTACTTAATATACGGCAGAAACTCCTTGATGATCTCTTCTTTTTGTTCTTCTTTTATTTTCGTTTTGTACTTTAGCATTTTGAGTTTATAAGACCTCCAAGAAAGAATTGTAATGAACCTTTTACATGTTCAGATTTATCATTGTTTAGCTTTTCAGTTATTTCGGTAAGGCTCCTGGCTGCGGCGCTGTCAGGGTAAGCATCTAGAAATGCCCTCTGTTGACATACCGCTTTCCGCACTAAATTATCATGAGGTACAAATCCGATGTACTCAAGTGAAATACTCAAGAATCTTTCTGCGGCTGTTGAAAGCCTGTTGTATATCTCAACTGCCTCTTTTTTATCTTGCACGTTATTGACCAGCACTTTGAAATTCTTTTCCTGGTATTTTGTAAAGAGTACTTTTATTAGCGCATATGCATCAGTCAGAGCAGTCGGTTCAGCAGATGTAATAATTATAGTCTCCTGAGCAGCCATGCAGAAAAACGCAACATTAGACGATATCCCTGACGATGTATCGATCAGAAGATAATCTATCCCTTCATCATAAGCCTCAAATTCTTCAATGAGTCTTAGTCTCTGAAATTCGTCAAGAGTTGTCAATTCCTGTATCCCGGAACTTGCCGGAAGAACCTTAACCCCGTTCGGACCTTCAACGATTAGATCCTTTAGCTTCTTTTCGCCCTTAAACAAATGATCAATATTATATTTTGTGACGAGATTTAGTATAACATCTATGTTGCTTAAACCAAGGTCTGCGTCAAAAATCATCACCTTCTTGTCGAGTTTTCTCAAAGCCATCGCAAGGCTTGCCGTGATATTCGTCTTGCCAACCCCGCCCTTTCCGCTTGCAATAGCAATAGTCCTAACTTTTTTTCCTTCTGGTGTATTCATTATGCGCTCCCTGTTCTTAGTATCATATTTGTCAATTTATGGCTGTCTACAAACTCTATATTCCCCGGTACTCTCTGCCCGTTTGTGATATATGCTACCGGCTTTTTATACAGTCTGCAGAGATTATAAATAGAACCCAGTTTCACAGCCTCGTCCGTCTTAGTAAATGCTACATAATCTATAGGAAGAGCTCTGTAATGTTTATGGGATTCCATTAAAAATTCATTATCGCTTGAGGTACTTAATAGCAGTTGTGTTTCAATAGGGAACCCGGTTTGGTAAACCTTTTTAAGCCCCGTAATGTAATCACTGTCACTGGGGTTCTGACCAGTAGTATCTATAAGAATGATGTCCCGGTCGGTATAGCTTTCAATGCTCTTTTGCAGACTCTCCATATTTGACACTACGGCAAGAGGGATCCCAATCATCCTCGCATATATCCGTATCTGCTCCGTAGCACCTATTTTGAACGTGTCCATACTGATAAGTCCAACCTTCTTTCCTTCCCTTATTGCCTGCGAGGCCAGTTTCGCAACAGTAGTAGTCTTACCTGCTCCGGTTGGGCCGATAAGCATTACCACCCTCCTATCGTTGGGGATCGATATTTTTTGCACCGAGTTCAAATCAATTAACGAGCCTATCTCTCTGTTTATTATGTCCTTAAGTTCGAGTGAGTTAGAAGCCCTTTCCACGAGGTTCAGGGCGAATTCATCTTTTATGGACCGCTCCCTCAGGAAGTAGAACATGTTTTTCCGTTCCTCGGGGATTTGGGGTTCAAAACCACTATTCCGCATAGACTCAATACACTCTCTTAAATATTTCATTTCATTTTTCAATTCCATAAAGCCGTCTCCACTGACTGCGCTCTCCACTGCTGGAATGACAGGCTGCTCAATACTGTTATTTATTTCAATGCTCTCATCAATTGCTGCGGTTACTTCAACATACGGACTGCTTCCTTTTTTATCTTCCGTGGAGAGGATAACTGCGTCAGGACCCATTTCTTTTTTCACAAGAGCAAGTGCCTGCCTGAAGTTCTTCGCCTGAATTTTTTTAACTCTCATACTTGACCATTCCTCTTATATCCAAATTAGTGGTTGATACAATTTCCGCACTCGACAGTACTACGATAGCAGATGATATTCTTTCTGCAATTTTCCGTAAGAACCTTCTGATATTTGATGAGCAGAGGATAACCGGCTGCGCTCCCTGGAGCTGCCCTGAAGAAAGCACCCCTTCAATGCTCTTAACTATATTATTAATCACATCTGGATTAATATGACCTCCCTCCGCCTGTGACAACATCCTTTCAAAATTAGGATCAACCGTAAACACTGAAAGCCTTCCCTTTTCATCCATATACTGATTAGTGATCGTTCTTGACAGGGCCTGGCGGACATGTTCCGTAAGCTGTTCCGGATCTTTTATACTTGGTGAATGATCAAGCAGGGAATCAAAAATAGCCATAATGTCCTTGATCGGTACTCTTTCTTTAAGCAGGTTCTGCAATACACGCTGGACTATTCCAAGTGTAAGGTTGCCCGGTATAAGCTCCTCAACAATCTTCGGATAAGTCCTTGAAATATTATCAAGCAGACCCTGTGTTTCAGTTCTTGTGAGGAGCTCCCATGAGTACTCCCTTATCAGCTCGGTAATGTGTGTACCGATTACAGTTGCTGTATCGGCACCCATATACCCGGCAATCTGGGCCTTCTCCACACTGTCTTCATCAATCCAATAAGCCGGCAATCCAAACGCAGGCTCCTTGGTCGGAACGCCATCAATCCTCTCTGCATTACCCGAGTCCACTGCCAGCCAGTGACCCATCATTACCTCGCCCTTAACGATCTCAATTCCCCTGATCAGGAAACTATATTCGTGAGGTCTCAACTGGAGATTGTCTTTAATATGGATGGGCGGTACGACAAACCCGAACTCCGTTGCCAACTGTCTTCTCATCGCCTTTATCTTGCCGAGCAGCTCACCGTTACTCTCGTCAACCAGAGGAATAAGACCATAACCTATTTCAAGACTAATCGGATCAAGCTCCAGGAACGACTCAAGCTGAGGTTCAGCTGCGGAAGTCTCTTCAGGCAGCTCAATCATAGACTCGTCCACCTCTTCCGGCCCTTTCATCATGAGATACCCAATCCCGCCAGCAATCGCAGATACAAGTATAAAAGGGATATGAGGAAGTCCAGGAACTATCCCTAATGCGAACAGAACACCGGAGACCGTAAATAGTGCCTTCGGATTAACTAGTATCTGTCCGCTGATCTGCTTACCTATATCGCTGTCAGAACCTGCACGACTAACTACGATACCTGCGGCAGTTGATATTAAGAGCGCCGGAATCTGTGAGACAAGCCCGTCACCGATGGTAAGTATTGTATATGTTGTTGCAGCATCGACCGCAGACATACCCATCTGCATAGTTCCAATAATGAGACCGCCAAGAATGTTGATTGCAGTGATAATCAGACTGGCTATAGCGTCTCCCCTTACAAATTTACTGGCACCGTCCATTGATCCGTAGTAATCTGCTTCGCTGGAAATCTCCTCTCTGCGTTCACGCGCCTGCTTTTCATCAATGAGACCACTGTTAAGGTCAGCATCAATTGCCATCTGTTTTCCGGGCATAGCGTCTAACGTAAACCGTGCTGCAACTTCCGCGATTCTGCCGGAACCTTTTGTGATAACTACAAAGTTAACGAGTACCAGTATAAGAAAGATTATTATTCCGACCGCATAATTACCGCCAACAACAAAGTTGCCGAATGAGCTGATAACTGATCCGGCAGCATCCACACCTTCATTTCCTTTCAGCAGGATCAGCCTTGTCGTCGCAACGTTGAGCGAGAGCCTGAAGAGCGTTGACATAAGAAGTATCGATGGCAGGACCGAAAACTCAAGAGGTTTCTTAATATAAATAGATGTAATAAGGATCGTGAGTGACAGAGAGATAGAAAGCGTCAACAGTATATCAAGCAGAAACGGCGGCAATGGCAGAAGCATAACGCCGAGAATAGAGACCATCGATAAAGCAACGACAACATCCTGTCTCTTCTGAACCATCTCTAATATGTTCATATTTTCCCTTTGAGCTTATAGATATATGCCAGTATCTTAGCAACCGCCACGTACAGATCCTCAGGTATAAAAGAATTCAACTCCTGCTTAAACAGCGCCCTCGCAACCGGTTTATTCTCAACAATAGGAACGCCGTTCTCTGTAGCAATCTCCCTAATTTTCGCTGCAACGTGTCCAGCTCCCTTTGCAACAATCTTAGGTGCTGACATGTCCTTGTCATCATACTTAATAGCTATCGCAAGGTGAGTCGGGTTTGTGATAACAACGGTCGCTTCAGGAACTTCCTGCATCATACGCTTCCTGGCAGTCTCCCTCTGAATACTCCGTATTCTCTGCTTGATCATCGGGTCACCGTCGCTCTCTTTCTGCTCCTCTTTAATCTCCTGCTTCGTCATTTTCTGCTGACGTTCATGCTGCATCTTATCGATGAAATAACTGATGATCGCTATTACCATGAAGCAGGCAAAGGCGATTACAATAGCGTTCATGATCATGTCACCTGACACTTTCATTATCCCGCCAAGCTCCATTGCTCCTAAAGACGGCAATACAATCATGTTCTTTTTAATAATGTAGTAAGAGACAATCCCACCGATGCCAAACTTCATCAAGCTCTTCAAAAACTCATTTACGCTCTTCATAGAAAACAGGTTTTTTGTCCCTTTAATAGGATCAAGCTTACTGAATTCAAGTTTCATCTCTTTCTTCACAAAGCCGCCCTGAGCAACACTTACCAGAATACCCAGAACAATTGTCAGCACGAAGAAGGGGGCAAGGATTTCAAACCCTTCCAATGTAACAGCCCTTGATACCTGTCCTGGGTTAATGCCGTACCTCATACTGAGAACGCCCCCGGTCATTGCCGCTAATTTTGACATAAAATAACCGCCTCCAAAATATAAGAGCATGACTATACCGCTCATGGAAGCCATTGAGGTAAGGTCTTTGCTCCTGGCAACCTGACCCTTCTCTTTCGCCTTCTCTTTCTTTCGGTCCGTCGCCTTTTCTGTTTTTTCTTGAAAATTATCGTCTGCCATTTTTTCTCTCAGCTATTAGCTATATAGCTCGTTATCCTTTTGCAAGTGAGATTATTCTCACCATTTCATTTGTTACATCAGCAAACTGGACCCCTAGTATATATTCGAATACCGGGATGGTCATTATCATCAATATAAAACCAAGAAATATATTCAGAGGCATAACAATAAAGAATATGTTTAGCTGCGGCGCCGCCTTATATAAAAAACCAGACAGCAAATACGTTATTAACGCGCCTACAACAACAGGTGCGCTGATCTTAATGGCAAGCGCAAATAGCTTCCCCCCCATTGCCAGCATTTTTGGTACAACAGCCATTATATTCGCATCACCAGCGGGCAACAGTTCAAAACTCTTCACAAACACAATTATAAGATCATGATGAACATCCAGTATCAGAAAGTACAAGAGTGCGAGCGTGCCGTATATCTCTGAGATCTGTGTTGACTGTCCCATTTCAGGATTAAATGTCGTGGCAATCGACATACCTATTGTCTGACTAATAAACGCCCCGCCCATATTAACTGCGAGGAAAAGAAATCGCACTGTAAGCCCTAGGGCCATAGCGATGAATATTTCTTTGACCACCATCATCGGTATATGGTTTTCAGCAATTTCAAACTGTACGACAGGAGTCATAAGTAAAGAAATAAAAACCGCGAGGCCTATTCTGAATTGTGCCGGACTCTGGTTCCCCCCAATCACTGGAAGGAAACTGATAAACACGCTCACTCTCAACAGGATAAATAGAAAATTGGGGAGATACCCTGTTAGTGTGTCCATGTTATTTAATATCAATTCGTCCATTACTCACCTGATATATGTAGGTATATTCGTTATAATGTTCGAGGTAAAAGTAACAATCTTATCCGCCATCCACGGCATCATTAAAAAAAGGCATGCAAAGACTCCTACCATTTTCGGCACAAATGTCAGAGTAAATTCCTGTATCTGGGTAATCGTCTGAAAAAAACCGACCAGCAATCCTATTACCAGGCCAACAATAAGAGGAGGACCTGATACGAACAAAATAGTTTTAAATACCTCTGCAGATATCCCATTTAACGTATCTATGTTCATTGAAAACTCCCCATCATTGACCCAACAATTAGGTTCCATCCGTCCACGAGCACAAACAGCAGCAGCTTAAACGGAAGCGAGATCATCACGGGCGGCAGCATCATCATTCCCATACTCAGGAGAATACTTGCAACTACCATATCAACTACAAGAAACGGCAGAAAGAGTAGAAATCCTATTTCAAAAGCCGTCTTCAATTCACTTATCGCAAACGCAGGGACGAGCACGCTCATTTCGAGCTCTTCCGGTGTTTCCGGGAGCTCCTTCTTTGCCAGTCCGACAAACAGAGCAATATCCTTCTGCCTTGTCTGCCTCAACATAAATGCCTTCAGCGGTGTCACAGCCTCTTCGACAGCTTCTCCAAAACTTACTTCCTCCGCTATGTACGGGGTAATGGCTTTCTCATTAATCACATTTATAGTGGGAGACATCACAAAAAATGTGAGAAACAGTGAAAGCCCTATAATTACAGGTGTCGGTGGGGTATTCTGTCCGCCGAATGCATGACGCAAAAAACCAAGTACCACAACGATTCTCGTAAAAGAAGTGAACATAATCAGCACGGCCGGCAGGAATGAAAGAAAACTGATGATAAGAAATACCTCAATCAGAGGGTTGTCAATTTCCTTAAAATCAATTGCCTCAGCCGGAGACGCTACTGACATAACAGAAATGAAAAGTACCATACAGAATAGAATTCTTAATTTGTTATATGCAGATTTCAATTCTTGTCTGCTCCTATAGCTTTATACTTTTCAAGTTTGCTCTGAAACCCATCCTTTTCAGGCAGATCGAGTTCACCTTCTTTAAAGGTCTTTAACAATCTGATATCAGTTTGGGTAACACCTAGAATCAATATCTCGCTACCGACCTTTAACGCAGTGACCCCCTTTTTGGGTCCGAAAGGCTGATAGCTAACAATACTCATAAGACCTGTACCCGTCTGTCTTTTTTTCATCAAATATCCGGCGGCGATTATCAATATAATCACAAAGGCAAGGGCAGCAAGCGTCTGTACATAGGTTCCTGTCATTTTAACTGTGATAACCTTTCTGTAGGGCTGACAATATCCGTAAGTCTCACCCCGAACTTTTCATTTACCACAACTACTTCTCCGCGGGCAATCAGTTTGTGATTCGCCAATATTTCCATCGGCTCACCTGCCAGCTTTTCCAGCTCGACTACCGACCCCTGTCCGAGCTGCAGTAATTCCTTTATTAGCATTTTTGATGTCCCTAGCTGAACGCTCACTTCAACGGGTATATCAAGGAGAAAATCTATGTCCCTTAATATTGGCGCTACGTTTTCATCCTTCATTTCGTTGAATTCATGCTGTTCAATCCCTTCTTGCTCTGCCATATCTGCTCCCTTCTACTTATTTGTTAACGCTGGCCTTATACTCAACGCATAAAGTGCATTGATGTGACCAAAGCTTTTCATTCAACAAACCCTGTTAATTTAACTGACTGATTACCACGGCTCACACCGGGTTTCCCTTCATATTTAGGTACTCCTTCTACATTAACAATTAAATTACTGTCAATTGACTTGCCCAGATTAATGATGTTCCCGACTTCAAAATCCATGATGTCCTTGATCGTAGCTTCCATCGAGCCGAGTTGAACCGATAAATTTAATTTCGTCTCGAATAAAAAACCTTTCAACACATCAGCCCACCTGTGGTCTGTTTCGAATTTATCTCCATGTATTCCGGAATATAGCTTTTCTTTAAGAGGCTCTATCATTGAATAAGGTAAACATAGAAACATTTTGCCTGTAAAATCTTCTATTTCAATATCAATATCAATCTTGATCACTATCTCAGCGGGGGTGACGATGGAAACAAACTGCGGATTTATTTCAGAACCAACATATTCAGGCGATACCTCAGTCATTACCTTCCATGCACCGCTAATGTCGGCCAGGGTCATATTCACCACCTTCTGAATAACCCTCTGTTCAATCTGCGTAAAGGCCCTTCCCTCTGACTTCACATACTGTGCGCTGCTACCGCCAAAGAAAAACTCTATAAAAGCAAACACAAGCGGTGCTTCCAGGACGAGCAGCGCCAGCCCCTTGAGCGGCTCCATAGTGAAGATATTAATACTTGAAGGCATGGGGATCGTCTTCATGAAATCACTGTATTTCATTGTGTCAACATTCTGAATACCAATATCGGTATATTTCATAACGAATGTGGAAACAGAAGATCTAAGCAGCCTTGCTAATCCGTCATTAATCATCTCAAGCCCGGGCATTTTTCCGCGTATAATACGCTCCTGGCTTGTGAAGTCATAAGATCTCACTCCGGCGATAATTTTATCTTTCGCATCCTCGGTGTCTATCTCACCAGATGCAACGCCTTTTAGCAGAGCATCGACTTCATCCTGTGAAAGAATTTTGTCTGTCATTGCATTACAAATTCAGTAAAAAATAGGTTTTTAAAGATGTCTTTTTCCATTCCAAGTATTTGATTCGCCCGGAAAAGGACCTCATCTTTAAGTTGGAATTTCCCCTCAGGACTGGATATCGAGTTTAGAGACTTGCTGCTGACAAGCGTAATAATTGTGTCTCTTAGTTGAGGGGTTTTGGTTTTCACAAATTCATGCATGGATTCATCAGTAATCTCAAACTGAATAGATACCTTAAGATAACGGCCGTGATCAGCTAGGTTAAGAACAAAAGGATCAAGAGCAAATATGACGCTTTCTTTCTTTTCCTCAACCTTTTTTGCATCTGCCTCGGTATCCTCTGATTTACTACCCATCAGAGTGTAGGCAAGACCCCCTCCAATGGCGAGGACAAGGGTAACAGCCACAATGATAATAATCAGCATCTTATTACCCTTCCCCTGTGCTACAGGCGCCCCTTCCTGGACTTCGTCTTTTTCATCTGCCATTCTTCATTTCCTCCCTTTAAGAATCGTTTTAAGTTAGTTGTTTTCGTTATCTCTGGTATTGCGAATAACAATTAACCTTCAACGAATAACGACCATACATATACAATTATCATGCCTGACACAACTCATTGATTTAATTCATTTCACAACTCCATGAAAGTGTCAATAAGATGACATTTTCAAAAGTTTCGCGGGGACACTGACAGTGTTCTGTTTAGACCAGTTTTCTCTTTTATCGCCTAAAGATATAACTCAATATGCCGATAATAACCTTAGGCAGCATTACTATACTTTACACGCAAGCGTTTCTGAACGCCCTAGTACATAGTGAAAGGAGCAGGCAATAAGCTTATGGACCAAGAAACAGACATACCGGACAACAGTGCAACTGTCTTCGAAGAAAAGATATACGTCATAGCTGATGAAGTCCTCGATATTCTTAAACAGCTCTCCCGTGACAATAAACAGAAGTTGAATACCAAAGCGATTGCTGAAAGGATGGCGGTAAAAGAGACTGTCAAAAAAATGCTTCTCGAACCTCAGGGCAGCAATTCTGACTCCAAGCAGGAAACAACCAAAGAAATGAACCGCTTAAAGAACATGACCTCATCATTTCTTGACCAATTCTCCGACCTTGCACCTGAGATGTTAACTGAAGAGATTAGTGATCTCAAGAAACAACTGCATAATAAAGAATTATTTGATGATACTGCCAGCAGACTCGACTCCCTGCTGAAATATATCAAAATTTACTTTGATGCGCTATACCTCAGGAATAAAGAACTGGAAGAATTCATGCGCCAGACGATCAGTTACCTTCAGAATACTGAAGAGCACGTGTCAAAAGAGCTTTCCATTCATCAAACTAAATTCCATGAAGATAGACAATTTGAAAAAAGCATATCCGTTAACATGACGATGATTAAAGATGAATTTGATGCATCCCCCGGCCTGATTACTGATAATTTGAAAAATCTCAAGGCAGCAGTGTTCAGCAAAATTGAAAGCATTAACAAAGGGATAGACAAAAAGAGAGAGCAAGATATCCTCCAGCTTAAAGAAACTGAAAAAACCTTGGAGCAGATGGGCCAGAGAATTAACGGGATAAAAAAGGAAGCGGAAGATATAAAGAAGAAGGCTGAAGAGCTTGAAATGGAGTCCTTGCGCGACAAGCTTACCGGTCTCTTTAACCGCAAAGCATATGATCAGAAGGTAGTAGAAACCCTCGCAAACCTTCATCGTTATGAAGTACCTTCAGCACTCATGTTTTGTGATATTGATTTCTTTAAGAAAATCAATGACACATTTGGCCACAAAGTAGGAGACCTGGCTTTGAAGAAACTGGCTTTCTTTCTGAAAGAAAAATTACGTGTAAATGACTTTATCGCGCGTTATGGTGGAGAGGAATTTGCGATCATTCTGCCACATACTCCCCTTGAGGATGCCCTAGTAGCAGGAGAAGGCCTCAGGGCATATATCGATAACGCTTCATTTTCGTATAAAGGAAATAACATTCCAATGACTGTCAGCATCGGGGTCAGTTCATTTAGATCAAGTGATACCGATGATTCAGTGATGGAACGAGCTGACAAAGCACTCTATTTGGCCAAGAACTCAGGCAGAAATACTGTACGCACAGAAGAGGATGTCATCAAGGAGGGCAACACACTCAGGCAGAGTTCGGTGACATCCTAGCAAGTCACGACCTTCTTTAGTTTATAGAGATTCACCCTGACCGAAAAACCATGTATTAGATTTCAATATATTATTAGATAAAAAAAGAACTGTAACATGGAGACAACGCATGCCCGAAGACATTAGCCTTAACGACGTAAACAGTGAGTTTGAAGAAAAAGTCTGTACCATAGCTGACGAAGTACTCACCATACTAAAGGAGTTGTCTCTAGAGAACAAAAAACAAATCAACAGCAAATCGATAGCTGAAAGAATGGTCTGGAAAGAGTCGGTTAAGAGCTTGCTGAGCGGCAGTAACACCAAAGCACGTGAAAATGAGATGGAAGCCGACTGTCTTAAAGAAGTTACAGATATGCTTCTTGACAAATTCACCTGTCTGGTCCCCTCTCATATGGCTGACACGCTAGGCAGCATCAAAGAAGAAATCCATAACAATCAAGCTGCAGGCTGCAGCAGAGACTGGCTGGACTCCCCGGTTAAGGTCATTAAAAAATATATAGATTCATTATCAAATCGCAACAGGGAACTGGAAGACTTCATGAAGCAGACGATGGATTATCTTGCTAATACAGAAGTACATATGACAGACGAACTGTCTACCCAGCAGGATAGTTTCAATGAAGACAGCAAATTCGCAGACAACATATCCTCAAATATGAATGAAATACAGCAGGGAGTGGCCCAGACTAGTGATTTGAGTCAAATCAAAATGGCTGTCATGGGCAGGATAGAGAACATCAACAAAGGAATAGAACAAAAACGGGATCGTGACATGAAGCGCCTTCAGGATACTGAAAATACCCTTGAAGAAATGAGCAAGCGCATGTCCGATATAAAGCGTGAAGCAGACGAAATCAGAAAGAAATCCGAAGAAATAGAATATGATGCCATTCGTGACGGCCTTACGGGACTATATAATCGCAAAGCATATGATCAGAGATTGACCGAAACTCTCGCTGATGTCAACAGATATGAAGTTACGATCTCTATGATGATTTGCGATATCGACTTCTTCAAAAAAATCAATGATACACACGGGCACACAATAGGCGACCTCGCCCTAAAGAAGCTTGCTACCCTTCTTAAGGAACGGCTCAGAATAAATGACTTTATTTCTAGATATGGAGGAGAAGAGTTTGTGATTCTCCTTCCTCATACAGACCTTGCCGGGGGCAAAAAAGCCGCTGAGGGTATCAGGTCATATATTGACAAATCATCATTTTCCTATAAAGGGGAGAAAATCCCTATGACGATCAGCGTCGGGGTAAGTACTTTCAAAAAAGGAGACGACAGCAGCTCGGTCTTTGAGAGAGCAGACAATGCCCTGTATCTGGCCAAGCGGTCCGGGAGAAACGCGGTAAAAACAGAAGATGAGGTTGAGAGCAATAGCGTAAACGCGAATGCTGTTAACGCTAACTAATATGATCATTCAACTCCATTTAAACGTATCATTATTAATAGTACCTGACGCTAAAGTAATTCCGGTATTGTTCCGATAATTTATGCATAAGACAGGAAAGGTTAATTTCATAACATTGATATTGCAGCACTCTAACAATTACTAATAAATTAGTTTTTATAGATGAGGACATAAATGCACACAGGAAAACTTAACAAACATCTCAGGAACATAAATGACGAAGATGCATCCGTCAGACGCTCCGCAGCTGAAGGACTCTCAGAAGGCGATGAACGTGCCATCTACCCATTGATTAAGGCCCTCAGGGATGATAATTATGGCGTTCAGGACGCGGCTATGCGATCATTGATCGAGATAAAAGGTGAGTGCACCGCTTATATGGTCCTTCCGCTTCTCAGAGAAGATTCATTTCTGAGAAATACGGCTTTAATTATTTTGAAAGAAATGGGTAGAATTGCAGTCCCCCTTCTTTATGTTTTGTTGAATGATAGAGACGAAGACGTGAGAAAGTTTGCACTTGATCTGATCCACGATATAGAGTACTGCGGCTACCCCGATAAAATAGTAGAAATGCTGACGGGGGATTCTAATCCCAATGTTCGTGCAGCAGCAGCCAAAACACTCGGTCGCCTACAATACAAAAATGCTGTCCCTGAGTTGATAAATGCACTGAATGATGAAGAGTGGGTGTGCTTCTCGGCGCTGGAGTCTTTAACTGAGCTTAAAGATGATAGAGCGGTAGATCAAATTGTATCACTCCTTGACAGCCCTTCGGAAACGTCGCGGTTCGCGGCAGTTGAGGCTTTAGGCAAGATCAATTCTGCTGCTGCAATCCAACCTCTTGTAGACCACATACCAAGTTCTGATGAATTCGCAAAAAAGACAATCATAAAAAGTCTCGTGCAAATAGGATCTGTCCCACCGGTTGAAGGGATTTCAGATATTCTGGTTGAAATGCTTTCTGATGATGAATGGGAAGACAAGTTTATCGCAATCAAGGGTCTCTCCCTGCTTAACGAATCAAGCACCATTAACCAACTGCTAGATCTTGCAGGCTCTCTGGAGCTATCCGACCCTGACAACGAGGAAAGGCTGTATGTAATTAAGGAGGCAATACTGAAATTCGGATGCAATAATTCACTAATTAATGTACTTAATGATGATTCAGTTAAATTCAGAGGAAAAGTCATCGCAGCTGAACTTATCGGAAATCTGCAGTGCAAAGACGCAGTCCCGGATCTTATAGCACTTCTTAACAGTGAGTCCCGTGACATCAGAAGATCATCGATAAAGTCTCTTGGTGAAATTGAGAGTGATGATGCAAAAGAATGCCTGATTGAGGCAATCACGGACGATGACAGTCATGTTAGAAAATCAGCCGTAATAGCACTCGGCAAGATCGGCGATGAATCTGCATTTGAACCATTACTACAAAAACTCCAAGCAGAAAAATATAATGACGTCATTGATGAATTCATACATTCTTTAATTAATATCAATTCAGGATTATTACGTGCAAGAGTCGCAGAATTTAGTGAAGACCTGAGGAACATAGCATTACAACATCTATCTGACTCTAACGCGGAGGCCTCATGCTAAGCATTCCCCTCGTCGATACAACATTCAAGGACCTTAGGGACTACATTTACGAGAAAAGCGGCATATACATTGCAGACACAAAAAAATATCTAATTGAAAACCGCCTCTCCCGAATTTTGCATGAAAAAAAGTTAAAGAGCTTTGAAGATTACCTCAAGATGATAAAAATCAGCACTAACGGCAATGAACTATCCCGACTTTTTGATGCAGTCACGACAAATGAGACTTACTATTTCAGAGAGCCGCAGCAGCTCGACATATTTATAAATACTGTAATCCCTGCGGTAATGGCAAAAAAGAAGGCGGGGCAAAAACTAAAGATATGGTCTGCCGCTTCTTCTTCCGGAGAAGAGCCATATACTCTCTCAATGATGCTTACTGAAAAGATGATATCGCCCTCACGGTTTGAAATATATGCATCAGATTTGAGTGAAGCCGTGCTTTCTTCAGCAAAAAAGGCCGTCTACAACTCCTACTCCACCAGAAACATACCGGGAAATTATCTTAAAAAGTACTTCACAAGCATCGGGCAGGCCCACTCGTTAAACACGACGGTCAAAAACACCGTAAAGTTCAGCAAAATCAATCTTATTGATGACAAAAACCTGAAATCATTACGAGGTATGGACATAATTTTTTGCCGCAACGTACTTATCTATTTTGATGCAAAGGCAAAACAAAAAGTAGTATCTAACCTTTATGACAACTTAAATCCCGGCGGCTATCTTTTTATAGGTTCTTCGGAAAGCCTCCATAATGTAACAAGAGCGTTCAGACCGAGCGTGTCTAATAAAGTAATTATGTATCAGAAGGTTTAACATGATGAAAATATCATTATTCATAAATCCGGGAAAGACTAATTCAATATTACGTATCGGGGTAGTATTATGAAAATCTTAATAGTAGACGATTGTCAAACAACAAGAAAATTATTGGGTCACTACCTGAAATCCAGAGGATATTCAGTCCTATTTGCAGAAAATGGTCTTGACGCACTGGAAAAACTTGGGACTGACGTTGTCAATCTCATAATGACTGACCTTAACATGCCATATATGGATGGAATGGAACTTATTAAAACATTACGAGCCGATCCCAGCTGGTCGGATATCCCTATCCTGATGGTCACTACCGAAAATGATGATAATGAAAGAGAGAAAGCGTTTAGCAATGGTGCAAACGGATATGTAGTTAAACCCGTTACAGGCGATGCAATAGCACAAAATATAAAAGCTATTATTAAAGATATGTTTACTAAAGGAGGAGAACAAAATGTCTGACCTAAAAATGAAGATACTTGTTGTAGACGATTTTTCTACTATGAGAAGAATCGTAAAAAACCTACTGAGGCAACTCGGATATGAAAATATCGAGGAAGCAGAGGATGGCGCACAGGCTTTTTCTAAACTCCAGGGCGGCGGTTTTGGCTTTGTAGTCAGCGACTGGAATATGCCGAATATGGACGGACTTGAAATGCTGAAGAAAGTGAGAAGCGATCCTGAACTTAAGGACATCCCAGTTCTCATGGTCACGGCAGAAGCAGAAAAGGACAAGGTCGTTGCTGCGATCCAGGCTGGCGTTAACAACTATGTAGTAAAACCTTTTACAGGCGAAATACTAAAAGAGAAGATGGACAAGATTTTCGAAAAAATCAATGCATAATTACACTCGCATTGCAGGTGTCGCAAACAGGAGTCGTACACAGGAGATAAGTCATGGATGAAATGGAAGAGATAATAAGCGAGTTTATTACAGAGGCCGAGGAATCTCTTGATAGGATAGAGCCGCTGTTTGTTGAACTCGAGCAGAAGGGAGAAGACCTAGATCTCCTGAATGATATTTTCAGGTCCATGCACACCATTAAAGGTGCAGCAGGTTTCCTGGGTTTTCAGTCGATGGTAGACGTCGCACATTCTTCAGAAAATATCATGAAGAAGCTTCGCGAATCGGAAATTGCTCTGTCAACAGAATTAATGGATGTGATACTCAAATCTATTGATATGCTTAGACTCCTGTTGGGACATTTAAGTGCAAAAGACGGTATTGATGAAGACGTTTCAGATTTAGTGAAAGAACTCGGCAGTGCACTGGAGACTGCAAACGCTATAGCCTCAGGTGCAGAGCCATCTGACAACGCTGTGTCTTTAGAAGATTCTCCAATAGAAGCAGCAGCTGAACCTGAACCGGTAGCGGCACCTCCAGAGACTCCTGACAGCCTTCAAGCGGCTGAGGACCTTATAGCTCAGGTAACCGGTATTGTGGAAACGCCTGTCGCCCCGTCACCTCCGATACAAGAAAGCACTGAACCACTGCCAGCTTCTGATGCGGTACAGCAGACACCAGATCCTGTCCCTACGCCAGAAATCAAAGCTGTTGAGCCGGAAATACCGAAACAAGAACCCGTAGCAGCCAAAAACAAGCCGCCGGTAGCTCCTAAAAAACCGGCTGACAACTCAAAGAAACCTAAAGAAACTGCTCAGAACCTTCGAGTCGATGTAGAAAGAATCGACAAAGTCATGGATCTCGCTGGTGAGGTCGTTCTGGTTAGAAACAGACTCTTGAATATTTCAAACTATTTTGAC
>PJEL010001596.1_pt1 | contig 22408 bp, 21 predicted proteins | sample 1853271 | NCBI WGS metagenome assembly PJEL01 (sample SAMN08108733, study PRJNA415343) | Invertebrate metagenome, whole genome shotgun sequencing project. | host: Globobulimina | place: Sweden: Gullmar Fjord | collected 2015-08
TGATGCATCTTTAACATTTAATAATGCTGCAACTGTACTTAAAGTTTCACCTTGACCTGCCGAAATATCTAATGCTAATTCATCCATATTTTCACTAACAAATCTATTTAATTTGTCATTTGATGCAATTACTGATGGCTTATCACAATTTGATGTTCCTGATGTAATACCAAATGTTTGATTACCAGAAGTTCCATTTGTTGTTGCTGCTAAAACTTGCATTACAACTGTACTTTGGTCTTTAATTAAAATAGAACCTAATCCACAACCTGTATTTGTATTTTTCGCTGCATATGCAGATGATGTTAAAACTAACGCTGCCATTGCACTTACTAAAATCTTTTTCATAATTACTCCTTAAATTTGATTAATTATAAAGAATAAGTATTAAAAAAGAACTTAAATTATTTATTATTAGATTATATATTGTTTTTTTATTTTATCTAAGATTCTTTCTTTATTCATATTTTCATCAATTTGTAAATCCATTGCAAAGTCTAATATAATCTTAAATTTTTTATTTGGTTTTAAACCAAGATTAATTAAATCTCTACCTTGCACTAATGGTAATAAGGCAGAACTTTCAATATTTAATTCTTTTGCTTGAATTAAAAGCCAAGATGTAGCTTTAGGACATTTTTCTTTATCTTTAATATCTCGACCTAAACAATCAGCTAAACATACCAAACATAAATCTTCAATATTAACTTTTAATGATAATCTTTTTACAGCTTTCAGAGATGATTTATCTAAATATAATTGAAATGGAGCTAAATGATTTTTTACTAAAGGAAGTACTAACTCAACAAATTTCTTTTCATTTGTTAATTTTGATAAAAAACTTTTTGTAGGTTCTAATCCTAAACTTTCATGTTTATATGAAGTGATTCGTGAATTTATTTCTTCGGTACAATAAGGTTTTCCTAAGTCATGACAAAGTATTGCATAAAATAAATATAAAATTCTATATTCATCTTTTATATTTTCTTTTTTTATAATTTTTGCCATTTCATCTAAAGTCATTAAAGTATGAATCCAAACATCACCTTCAGGATGGTATTCTTTATCTTGTGGGCAGTCTATTAAAGCTTGTAACTCAGGAAAATACCTAAGAACTCCTAATTCTTTTAAAAGTTCAAAAGCAATTGAGGGTTTACTTGATTTTAAAAATAGTTTTTTAAACTCTTCATAAATTCGTTCACATGCTAAATGTGATAAATCATCATTTAAAACCATTTTTTTACAAAGTTCTTTTGTTTTTTCATCAAGAGTAAATTCAAATCTTGAAGCAAATTGAACAGCTCTATATACTCTTAGAGGATCTTCAATAAAAGTATCATCATTAATATGTTTTATTATTTTATTTCTTAAATCATTAATACCATTATAGGGATCAAGAAACTCTTCTTTAAAAAAGTCATATCCAATTGAATTAATTGTAAAATCACGTCTTAAGGCTGCTTCTTTATATGATAAGTTAGAATTAGTTTCTACTTCAAAACCTTGATGACCTAAACCAATTTTTTTTTCAGTTCTAGCTAATGCAAAATCAAAATCATATGAATCAACTTTTAAAGTTAATACACCAAATGATTTACCTACAACCTTAACACTTCCATATTTTTCTAATGTTTTTTGGATTTTTTCAAGTGAGTCTATTAAAAAGATTTCTACATCATAATCTTTACAAGATATATTTAAAAAATGATCTCTTACACAACCACCTACAAGAATAGGAAGAGCTCCTATTTCTTGTAAATTTTTTAAGATACCTTCTAGTATCTTAGGAATTTTAAGCTTGATTGTGGTGATGAACATCTTGTTGTGGGTAAGGAATTGAAATTCCTTCTTCATCAAATCTTAATTTAACATTTTCAGTTAATGTAAATTTAACATCCCAATAATCAGGAGTTTTAACCCAAGCACGAACAACAAAGTTTACAGATGAATCAGCTAATTCAGAAACAGCAACAGTAATTCCTTCTTCTTTTAAAACTTTTTCATTCGAACTTACAATATCGTTTAATACTTCTTTAGCTTTTTTAATATCATCATCATAACCAATGCCTACAAGTAAATCTACTCTTCTTGTATCATTTGCATTGATATTAATAATTGAGCCAGATGTAATTACCCCATTTGGAATAATGATTTTTTGATTATCTGGTGAAATAAATATAGAATTAAAAATACCTACCTCATTTACACAACCCGTAACTCCACCTGCTGTTACAACATCTCCAACTTTAAAAGGTTTAAACAGAATAATCATAACACCAGAAGCAAAGTTTCCTAAAGAGTCTTTAAGAGCTAAACCAATAGCTAAACCAGCTGCCCCTAAAATTGCTAAAAATGAAGTTGTTTCAATACCTAATTCTGATAATGCTGTTAATGTTACAATAATCATCAAGATGTAATAAACAATATTTTCAAGGAATTTAATTAATGTATGATCCATTCCTTTTACTTTCTTTAGTACTTTTACTAATAAAGCAGTAATTTTTGTAGTAATCCATTTTCCTATAATAAAAACTAAAATTGCCATAATAATTGATAAAGAATATTCAAGTATTAAATCATCAGCATTTTGAGGAATAAAAGAATTTATATTCATTGTTAATTTTTCAATTTTATCTTCCAAATCTTCTCCTTGTTTATTTAATTAATTCTAAAATTGTTGAACTTACATCTTCAATTTTTACTTCTGTTTTTTCTGAAGTTTTTCTATCAATTATTTCAACTAATCCATCTTGTAATTTTTTACCAATTACAACAGCATAAGGAAAACCAATTAATTCAAAGTCACCCATTTTAAAACCAAATCTTTCTTTTTTTCTGTCATCAATGATAGTTTCAATACCTGCATTTTTAAGATTTTCATAAATTTCTAAACCTGCGTTTAATTCATCTTCTTTTTTTGCACTTGAAACAATAACATCAACCATAAAAGGCGTTGTAGACTTAGTCCATAAACAACCTTTTTCATCATGGTTTTGTTCAATTACAGCTGCAACTAATCTAGAAACTCCAATTCCATAACAACCCATAATAAATGGCTGAGATTTTCCATTTTCATCTAAGAATTTTGCATCTAAAGCTTCTGAGTATTTTGTACCTAATTGGAAAATATGCCCAGCTTCAATACCTTTAGTATAAGCTAGTTTTCCATCACAACAAGAACAAGTATCACCTTCTTGAACTGCAACTAAATCCGTATAAACTACGTCTTTTAATGAAGATAAGTCTGTATTAATTAAATGATAATGTTCTTCATTTGCTCCACAAGCTAATCCAATTTCATTTTCAATTTCACTATCAACTAAAAATTTAATTCCCTCTGGTAAATTAAATGGTCCACAATAACCTGGAATCAATCCAGCTTCAATAATTTCTTCTTCATTAATATCCGCTAATTCTAAGGCATTTACAGCATTACAAGCTTTTGTTTCCTCTAACTCATCATCACCTCTAATAAAGAAAACAACTAATTCTTGATTTTCTTCATAAACAGCTTTTTTAATAACAGCTTTAATATTTTGAGCTTTTGCTATACTTAAAAAGTTTGATACATCTTCAATAGTTTTTAAATCTTTTGTTAAAACTTTTTCAGCAATTGCTGGAGTATTTGTATCTTCAAACCATGCAGTAAAGTGTCTTGGTTTTCTAATAGCTGCTTCAATATTCGCTCCATATTCACATTCTGGACATACAACAATAGTATCTTCACCAGAATCTGCTAAAACCATGAATTCTTTTGAACCACTTCCACCAATTGCTCCTGAATCTGCTTGAACAACTCTAAATTCTAAACCTAATCTTGTATAAACTTTTTTATAAGTTTCTTCCATAAGATTAAATTCTCTAACTAAATCTTCTTGAGATGAGTGAAAAGAGTAAGCATCTTTCATTAAGAATTCTCTACCTCTCATAAGACCAAATCTTGGTCTTGCTTCATCTCTAAACTTAGTATTAATTTGATATAAATTTACAGGTAAATCTCTATATGAAGTAACTCTATTTTTAACTAAATCAACAACTGCTTCTTCATTTGTAGGAGATAAAACAAAAGATGTACCTTTTCTATCTTTGAACTTTAAAAGTTCACTTCCCATTGTATTAGCACGACCTGATTCTTCCCATAAAGATGTTGGAGTTACAAAACCTAATTGAACTTCATTTGCACCTGCTTTATCCATTTCTTCTTTAACAATTGCTCTGATTTTATCAAGAACTATTTTTCCCAATGGCATAAAGTTATAAATTCCTGCACCAACTTGGTTTACAAATCCACCTCTTACTAAATATTGGTGAGATGCTAAAGTTGCATCCTTTGGAGCTTCTTTAGTTGTTGGCATAAACATGTTGCTAAATTTCATTGATTTTTCCTATTTTAAATTTTTTGTTAAATGTTCACATTTGTATCTATCAGAAATATCCTCTTCTGTATTAGTTCCAAACATATTTTGAATTGTTCCTACAACAATATCACATTCCATATTTTTTGAAATATCTTTTAATTGTTTTGAAGGAGTATGTAAATATTCTGTTAATATCGTTTGACAAAGTTTTCTAATATTTTCTTCATCTTCTGACTTTATAAAACCTTTTTTAATTGCAGTTTTAACTTTCTTATCAATTACATTTTCGCCTTTTATATAAAGGTCTTTTACAATTGGTTCTAATTCTAATGATTTTAACCAATCAAAAAATTCAGAAGACATTTTACTTACAATTGAATAGGCAGTTTTAGCTTGTTGTGCTCTTAAACTCATATTCTCATTTACAATATCTTGCAAGTCATCAACTGAATAAATATTTAAACCATTCATTGAAATATCATCAATATCCCTAGGAACTGCAATATCAAACCAATATCTATTAAAAGATGCACTTGGAGTATTTTTACTAGTAATAATTGGATAAGGTGCAGAAGTTGCTGTAATCATAATAGGAACTTCGCCTAATAATTTACTAAGATCTTCATATGGTTTAACATCAACATGAATTTCAAAAGTTTTAGCTAAATTTTTAGCTTTTGAAATATCTCTACTTGTTAAGATTACATCAAAACCTGATGAAATTAAATGCTTAATTGTTAGTTCACTCATTTCTCCAGCACCAATTACTAAAGCTTTTACACCTTTTGTATCTTTTATAATAGATTTAGCTTTTGCAACTGCTGTTGAAGCGACAGAAACAGAACCTGTTCCTAAAGAAGTTGCTGTTCTTACACCTGCTGCACATTTAAATGCATAAGTCATAATTCTAGTAATTTTTGCAGCACAATGATCTTTAGATTGTGCAAATCTAAAGGCATCTTTTAATTGTCCAACAATTTGAGTTTCCCCAACAACTAAAGAATCAAGTGCAGATGCAACTGAAAATAAATGATGTACAGCACCATCATTATCATAAATATCCGCTCTTTCATACAATATTTCATAATCTAAAGAGGAATATGAAGCTAATGTTTCAACAATATGTTTAGCACTTCGTTTTATATTTAATGAACGAGTTATAATTTCAACCCTATTACATGTTGATAATAAAACTGCTTCTTTAGTAGTTTCATTTGATAAGATTGCTCTTAAAAATCTATCTTTTTCTTCATCGCTTCCAAAAGCCAGTTTTTCTCTCATTTCAATATCTGTATTTTTATGAGAAAAACTAATTATCAAATAACTCATTTAAAACTCTCTTTCAATCATTGCTTTCATAATGAATGTTAATATTTCACTATTTTCTTCATCTTTAACCGCTTCAATCGCTTCATTTCCAATTTCTTTTGCTTGTAAAATTGAGTCATCTAAAGCTTTAGTGCTATTCATTTGTTCTTTAATCCAAGTACTTTCTTCAAGTGTTAATTCTTTTTTATATAAAGATTCAAGTTTTGATCTATCTTCACATCTTTCATGTAATAATAAATATGGAATAGTTACTTTTCCTTCAACAAAATCAAGCATTGCTGGTTTTCCTAAAGTTTCACTATCTTGCGTAATATCTAAAATATCATCAACCATTTGAAAAGCAAGCCCTAAGTTTTTACCATAAAGGGCATATTTTTTTTCATCTTTCCCGCATAATAAAGCAGCTGCTTTAGCAGAAGCTTCTATTAAGGAAGCTGTTTTTTTATAAATCATATCAAGATATTTATCATAAGATTTATTAAAAGTATTTGTTAAATCTACATCTAACATTTCACCAATACTTAATTTTGTTACAGCAGAAGAAACAGTATAAGCAATTTCTTTAGACATTTGAGTCAATTGTGTAAATGCTATTGAATATAAAATATCTCCAAACATAATTGATGTTTTATTATCATACAAAGCATTTACAGAAGGTTGTCCTCTTCTTGTATCTGATTCATCAATTACATCATCATGTAAAAGTGATGCAGCATGAATCATTTCAACAATTGCGCATAACTTAATGCTTTCATCACTTTCACCTGCAATCTTTAAAATTAATTTAGATCTTAACATTTTTCCATTTGCTAATTTTTCTAAAAGTTCTAAACTTTTTGCATCATTACACTCTTGAACAAACTCTTTTATTTTACTTTTTACTGCTACTAACTCTTCCACTTTACGCCTTATGAATCTAATCTACAAATAATCTCACCAGTGAATTCTATGTAAAGACCTTTTTTAATTGCATTTACTTTTTCTTCATTATCAAAAACATATTGTTTAACTTCTTGGTTTAAATCATAGTTTTCGTCTTTATTTTCTGAAAGCATCATTTCTAATACTGCCATTTTTTCAATAATTTTATCCCATTCATCTTCTACGATATCTTGAGAAGCTTCTCTACTTACATCAAAAAATTTTGATTTAGGACTTCCCATAAAAATATCGTCTTCGTCTTCGCTTAACCAATCATTAAATACTGACATTGTTTTTCCTTAATTTTCTTTTTATTTATATTTATTTATCTTCTAATCTAACTCTAACAGATTTTGCATGAGCTGTAAGCCCTTCTGTATCTGCTAATAAAGCACAGGCTTCGCCTAATTCATTTATTGCATTTTTTGAAAAATTAATAATTGAGCTTTTTTTCATGAAATTTTCTACATTTAGTGGGCTATAAAATTTAGCTGTACTTCCTGTAGGTAAAGTATGATTAGGTCCTGCTATATAATCACCAATTGGTTCAGGAGTATTTTCACCTAAGAAAATTGCACCTGCATGTTTAATAAATGGTAATAATTCAAATGAATTTTGTGTCATAACTTCTAAATGTTCAGGAGCAATAATATTCATTAAATCAATTGCTTCTTCCATACTAGAAGCTACAATAATTACACCTCTATTTTCAATAGAAGTTCTAGCAATTGTTTCTCTCTCTAAAGTTTTTAAATAATTTTCTACTTCAATTGATGTTTGTTTTGCTACTTTCTCATCAGTTGTAATCATAATAGAACTTGCCATTTCATCATGTTCAGCTTGAGATAATAAGTCAATTGCTAAGTATTTTGGTTTAGCACTTGAATCTGCAAGGATTCCAATTTCAGAAGGTCCTGCAATCATATCAATATTTACTTCACCAAATACTAACTTTTTAGCAGTTGCTACAAAAATATTACCAGGTCCTGTAATTACATCCACTTTAGGGATTGTTTGTGTTCCATAAGCCATTGCAGCAATTGCAGATGCTCCACCTACTTTGTAAGCTTTTGAAATACCGCAAAGGTGACAAGCAGCTAATAATAATTCATTAACTTCATTATTTGGTGTTGGAGTACATACAACGATTTCCTCAACACCTGCAACGATTGCTGGAATTGCATTCATTAATAATGAACTTGGATAGGCAGCTTTTCCTCCTGGAATATATAAACCTGCAGAATCAACAGGAGAAACTTTTTGACCTAAAATAGTTCCATTTGATTCAAAATCAATCCAAGATTTAGGAAGTTGTTTTTCATGATATTTTTTGATTCTATCATAAGCAATATGAAGAGCATCTCTTAATTTTTCATCAATATTTTCATAAGCTTTTTTCATTTCATCTTTTGAAATTAATAAATCTTCATCATTTTTAACTTCCCAATTATCAAACTTAGAAATATGCTGTTTTAATGCTTCATTACCATCTTCAACAATTTCATCAATAATATTCATAACAATTGAAGAAACACCTTTGATATCACTTTTAGCTCTTGCTAAAATACCATCAAAATCTTTTTTGAAATTTACATCTTTTGTATTAATTATTTTCATTTAAATCTTTCCTAAAATCTCATCTACTATAATTTTTAAATCTTTTTTCTCAACATCAATAATAATATCAGCAACATTTTCATATTGAGGAACTCTTGAATCAAAAAGTTTTATTGCTTCTTGCATATTTTGTAAAAGTGGTCTTTTTTTAAGTTTTTTGTCTGCATTTGGACATTCATTAATTCTGTCTAAAATACCTTGAAATGAAGATTTTAAGTATATTACTTTACCTATTTTATTTATATTTTCTTGTTTATAAAATCCGCCACCAGTTGAAATAATTGTATTTGAAACATTATTTTCTAACCAAATAGCAGTCTTCTTTTCTAAATTTCTAAAATATGGTTCACCTTCAAGTTCGAAAATTTTTTTAATTTTTTGGTTTTCCATACTTTCTATTAAATCATCAGTATCAATAGCAAACATATCAGATTGTTTTACTAATCCTCTTGCAATTGTACCCTTACCAACACCCATAAAACCTATTAATATTATATTGTTCTTTTTCATAGTTAGAGATTATATCCAATTTTATTTAAATTTTCAGATTTGATTGCTGTCAATAAGATTTTTTATGTGATATTTAGATAATATAAAATGTACAAATAAGAGGCTAATAATGGGAATAATTAAATTAATTACAAAAAATATTGATTCAATAAAACATAATGCAAAACTACAAGAAATATTAGATCAAATGATAAAAAACAATACTAAATATATTGTTTTAATAAAAGATCAAACTGCTATAGGAATAATCACTTTAAAAACTATTTTATCTCTTTATTCAAAACAGATAAAAACAAGTGAAAAAGCAATAAAACATGCAAATAAGAATTTGATTACATGTTTTGAAGATGAAAGATACAACACTGCATTTAAAATAGTTTGTGATAATAAAATAGATACATTAATTGTACAAAAAAAAGATAATACATATTTGGGATGTATAAATAAAGTTGATTTAATACATCACATAAATCTTAACGACATAATACAAAAAAAATTAAAATTTTCAAATATTGTTTTTGAAAATTCAACAGAAGGTATTATGATTACAAATAAAGATAATAAGATCATTTCTATAAACAAGGCTTTTAATAATATTACAGGTTATGCTTTTGAAGAAATTGAGGGTTTAGATCCAAAAGTATTACAATCAGGTAAACATAATCAAATATTTTATTCTAAATTATGGGAAGATATCAAAAAAAATGGATTTTGGAAAGGTGAAATCTGGAATAGAAAAAAGAATGGAGAAATTTATCAAGAATGGCTAAATATTAGTGAGGTAAAAGATGAACAAGGAAATATAACAAATTATATTTCGCTTTTTTCAGATATTACCAAGATAAAAGATTCTAAATCAAAAATAGAATACTTATCTCATCATGATGCGTTAACAGACTTGCCTAATAGATTATTACTAAATGCAAGATTAAATAAATCAATTGAAAAAGCAAATGAAGAATGCCAAAGTTTAGCTGTTCTATTCCTAGATATTGATAACTTTAAGATAATTAACGACTCTTATGGACATACAATTGGTGATAAAATCATTAAACTTGTTTCCAAAAGATTACAAAAAAATATCAGGAAAAACGATACTATTGCTAGAATTGGTGGTGATGAATTTATAATTGTAATTGAAGATATTCAAGAACAAAAAAATGTTCAAAAAATTGTAAACAAAATCTTAAAAGATTTTATTGAACCAATTAAACTACAAGAATATTTATTTGATACAACTATTAGTATTGGAGTTTCACTATTTCCTCAACATGGTTTAAATTATGAAGATCTTATAAAACATGCCGATACAGCAATGTATTGTGCAAAAGATTCAGGTAAAAATCAAGTTCAATTTTATAAAGATGAAATGACTTCAGATATTTTTAAAAAGATTATGATTAAACAAGAAATTAAAGATGCATTACAAAACAATGAATTTGAAGTATATTTTCAACCTCAAATTGATATTAAAACAAAGAAATTAATAGGGGCAGAAGCATTAGTTAGATGGAATCATCAATATCTAGGGCTTATTCCACCAGATCAGTTTATTCCTTCTGCAGAAGAAACTAAGTTAATAATTCCATTAGGCGAATATGTTTTAGAGAAATCTATTAAATTTATGAAAAAACTTCATGATTTAAATATATTAAAAGATGGAGTAATTGCAATTAATGTTTCGGGAGAGCAAATAAAACATAGTAATATAATTGAAACAATAATTAAAAGTTTAAAACAAAACCAACTTGAACCTAAATTTGTAGAAATAGAAGTTACAGAAACATTTATTATGCAAGATGTTAATAAATCCATTAAATTATTTAAAGAAATAAAAGATATTGGATTAAAATTAGCTATTGATGATTTTGGAACGGGATACTCATCGTTAAACTATTTAAAGCAGTTTCCCATCGATAAGTTAAAAATAGATAAATCATTTATAGATGAATTGCCTTTTAACCAAAAAGATATTGCAATTGCAAAAACAATAATAGCTTTGGCAAAAGGTTTAAATTTAAAAACTATCGCAGAAGGTGTTGAAAATAATAAACAAGCTGATTTTTTAAAAAAAGAAGGATGTGATGAAATTCAAGGTTGGTTATATTCAAAAGCGTTAAATGAAAATGCTTTTATAAATTTTTGTAAAGAACATAAGTAAAACTTAATTTTATTTATCTAAACTAAGTTTTATTTCGAAGTTAGCGCCTTTATAAGAATTATTTTCATATGTATACTCAACATTACGTACTTCAATACTACCTTCCATATGTTTTACAATAATTTCTCTTGACATATATAATCCAATTCCAGTACCTTGACTTTTGTGTTTTGTTGTAAAATATGGTTCAAAGATTCTATTTATAATATCTTCGTTAACTCCTCCTGCATTATCCTTTATATTTATAATTGCTTCTTTATTATTACTTTCTAATGTAACAAAAATTAATCTTATCATCTCTTCATTTTTGATTAGTTCATCTTTTGAATTATTAATTAAATTAATTATTACTTGAATTAGTTCATTCTCATAACCTCTAATTTCAACATCTTCAAGATCTTTCACTAATACAATATTTTTCATAGATAATTGAGGAGAAGTAAGATTAAATGTTTTTTCAAATGTTTCTTTTAAATTAAATAAAGACATTTGTTTTTCAGTACTAAAAAATTCTCTAAAATCTTCAATAGTTTGAGATAAGTAATTTGATGATTTAGTAATTTGGTCAATTCCTTCAACAAATTCATCATCACTTAATAAATTATGCTCTTTTCTAAATTTGATTCCACTTGAGGAAACACTAATTAAATTTAATGGTTGCCTCCATTGATGAGCAATATTTTCAATCATTTCACCCATTGCAGCCATTTTTGATTGTTGTGCTAACATTGTGTCTTTTTCTCTATTTTTATCAATATATTTTAATACTTCTTTTCTATATCTTGTTAAGTATTTTTCTAGTACTTTTGATAAATATATAGAAATAATTAAGAATATAATTGTCAAACATACACTTAAATATAATAGATTAATAATATTGTTTTTCTTTTCTTCTTTTAAATGATTTTCTTTTGCTTTAATTTGTTTATCTAATTCATCAGTATAAAAACCAGTTCCAATTGCCCAGTCCCATTCCTCAAAAGCTTTAACAAATGTAATTTTTTCAGAAGGTAATTTTGTATCAGGTTTGATAGTTCCTATATATCTAATATAACCTTCTATATTTTGCGCAGTTTTAATAATTTCTTGTGTAATCATAAAACCATTTTTATCTTTTAAATTTATTCTATTCTTATTTATATAAGATTTTTTTACATGAGATAAATAACTACCTTTATCATCAACTATAAAAACATACCCATTTTTAGAGTATTTAATTGTATTAATGTATTCTAAAATCCTTTTTTTACTTTCATTTTCATAATCTTCAACATATTCACCTGTTCCAATAAACCAATTATAAGGCTTAAAATTTAACACTGAACCAATTTTCTTTTTCATAATAGAATTATCATTTGGTTTATACCAATGCCATTCGTAAAACTTAAATTCATCAGAATTAGATAGTTCAATCATATCTCTAATTGTATAATTTCCAGAAACATTTTTAAAGTCATAATAATTTTCACCTTCAATTGATTCATCAAGTGAATAAAAAACATTTGTTCCTTTTTTATCATAAATATAAAGATACCCTCTATTTTTATTAAACCTGTATTCTCTTAGTGAATCTTTTATTCTATTTGTAATTTGTTTTTTATTTTCTGTATTTTTATATTTTTCATAAATATATGTCATTATTTTATTAGCTTGTAATAACTGTGTTTTTATTTCATCTTTTAGAAACTTATCACCTTTTTGTTTTTCATAATTAATATAATCATGAACTCTATAAACTTCGTGTTTTATTCTATTTTGATTTTCTAAATAAAATTTGATTTTAATATTCTCAATATCATTTTTATAATTTTTTTCTTTTTCCCAGAATAGTAATAATGTAATTGTTACAGAAATAATGCTAACTATTAGAATAGGAGCATATCTAACTAAAAATAATAGTTTTTTTTCATTCTTTGATAGCATTACTTAGATATCTCCAATTTATATTTATTAATCATATTTATACTCATACCTTTGTTTCATTGAAATATTTCCTAATATACCACCTTGGTGAATATATATAATTTCTGATTTATCATTTGATTTTTTTAGATAATTTTCTAAACTAATCCAACCTTTACAATCATATAAAAAGTCAAATTCAATATTTGTTTGTAATAGTAAATCTTTATGAATTTCATAAAATTCTTTATATAATTTTCCAAAATGATATTTTTTATCTAAACTTAAAATCTTTGGATGATTTGTTTTTTCCAAATCATTAAATTGTTTTTTTAAATATTCATCATTTCCAACACAAGCACATGTCAAAACTTCAAAAGGTAAATACTTTTGTAAATATAAAGCAGTTGTACCAGTACCAGATGGCAAAAATACTTTCAAATCTCTTTTGTTATTTTCTTTAGCCCATTGAACAATTTCATCAGCTAATAATTTTAAACCAAATGATGCTTCTTCTAAAGCTCCACCCTCTTTAATAAATAAAGTATCTTCTTCAAAAGTTAAGGGAATACCTTGTTCATATATATTCATACCATTGCTTATGGCTTCTTTATAATTACCTATTGGATTAGATTTTATATAGGAAGCAATATGATCAACATAATAATCAAATTGCCAATTTCTTAGCTTACATAATACAGATAAGGAATACATTGCATTAGATTGGGCAGAACCATGTGATATAACTTTTTTTATATGAGGAAATTCATTTATTAAAAAATAATAAAATTTTCTTGCTTTATTACCAGAGAAGTCTTTATTTAAAAGGTCATCTCTTTTTATAAAGAATTTTTTATTATTAAAATTAATTTTTTCTATTGGAGAGTTTGTATATTTCATTATTAAATTGTACCATTTATTAATAAAACTTTTGTACAATTATAAAAAACTTTTGGGGTAATTATGAACATAATTGAATATATGGATAAGGGTGGAATAATTGTATATATATTAATCGCATTAAATGTAATAGGATTAACAATAATATTATGGAAATTTCTTACACTTCCTCGAAAAAATGCAATGATTGCAAAAATAAAAAGCAAAATAGATAAAAATACTCAAGCTACAATTTATGCACAAATTGAATATGAAGTAAAAAAACTAGAAACTGGTTTAACATATATAAAGAATATTGCAACAGTTGCACCACTTTTAGGATTACTGGGTACTGTAATTGGCGTTTATAAATCATTTGAAGCAATAACACAACAAGGACTTGGTGATCCTACTGTTTTTTCAAATGGTATTGCAATAGCTTTAATTACTACAATTGCAGGGCTAATAGTAGCTATTCCACATCATATTGCTTATAATCATTTTATATCAATGATTGATGCAATTGAACTAAAAGCAAAAAAAGATATTGTTGGAATTACAAAGTAATGAAAAGAAGAGAATCTTTAGGTTTAGACTTAACACCTATAATAGATGTTGTTTTTATACTTTTAATCTTTTTTATTGTTTCATCTGTTTTTAAAAAAGATGAATTAGCTTTGATATTAGATTTACCTACTTCTAATGCAAAAGAAATAAAAATTGATAAAGAACAAGTATTTATTGAATTAAGTAAAAACAAACTTGCTATTAAAGGTATTGAAGTATCTTTTGAATCATTAGAAGATAATTTAAAAGCAATACAAAATAAACAAAAATCTGTAATTGTTAGAATAGATAAAAAAGTTGCTTATGAAAGAGTAATAAAGGTGTTAGATTTGTTACAAAAGTACGATTTAACAAATCTTGCACTAGTAACTAACGAAGAAAATAAATAATTACTTGCAAAATTAATTTTTTTGTGTTATAATCTCCACATTGAAAGATGATTTAGAGTTTCATCTATAGTTTATATTTTTATTGTCATGTTTAATTTCAATACGATCGACCTAAAGAATACTCAATTTTATATTTTCAGCACTTTAGAAATGAAGTATATTTAAAACAAAAGGAATTGCAATGGCAACATTAGTAAACGGAACAGTTAAATGGTTCAACAGTGAAAAAGGTTATGGATTTATCGAACAAGAAGATGGTGGAAAAGATGTTTTTGTTCATTACAGACAAATCAACAGTAACGGTTATGACAGAGTTTCTTTAAACGATGGTCAAAAAGTTACTTTCGAAGTTGGTCAAGGTGAAAAAGGTTTACAAGCAGAGAACGTTACTGCTTTATAGTCTTTCAGAAAAGAGAGTTTACTCTCTTTTCTACTTTTTAATCTCTTAAATTATACACTTCCAAATTCATTTTATTCACAATTTAACTTTATAATATAATCCACATAAAACTTTTATTATTTAACTTCTAAATTAGCATATTCTTCATCAGTAAAGATTCTTGAAACTGATATAAATTGATATCCTAAATCTATTTCTAGTGAAAAAGAATTACCAAATGCTGTTTCTTTTTTTATATCAACAGTAATATGAGAATGTTTGAAGTATTCAAATTGATCTTTATCTATAAAAAATTCACAATCACAAATTTCTCCTAGTTTTACATTTCTACTTGGTACATAAAAATCACCTTTTGCATAACACATTGGTGCTGTTCCATCACAACAACCACCACTTTGATTAAATACTAGTTCACCATTTTCTTTTTTTAATTGTTCAATAATTTCTGCTGCTTCTTTTGTTACTGCCAGTCTTTGAGTTGCCATCATTTATCCTTTTTAGTAATTAATTCTTTTATATTCATTAGTTTATCAAATTTCACAACTGCAAATATTGAAACTATTCCAATAATTATAAAGAAAAAAAGTGTAATAAATAATATATCCATAAGTTTCCTTTTACAATTTTTTAATAAAAAAAATGCATAGAAGAAACTCTTCTATGCATTTATAATACTCTTTTTTTAACAAAAAGGCTTAAAAGAAACCTAATGCATCTTTAGAGTATGAAGTTAAAATATTTTTTGTATGTCTGTAAGAGTTTAACATCATCATATGAGTTTCTCTTCCAATTCCTGATTTTTTATATCCACCAAATGATGCATGAGATGGATACATATGATAACAATTTACCCAAACTCTACCTGCTTCAATTCCTCTTGAGAATTTATGTAATTGATGTGCATCTCTTGACCATACACCTGAACCTAATCCATAAATTGTATCATTTGCAATTTCTAAAGCTTCATCTTCATCTTTAAATGTAGTTACAGCAAGTACTGGTCCAAAAATTTCTTCTTGGAAAATTCTCATTTTATTATGACCTTTAAAAATTGTAGGTTTAATATAATTACCATTAGGGAAAGTTTTATTATCATAAGCCTCACCACCAATTAAACATTCAGCTCCTTCTTCTTTACCAATTTTAATATAAGAAAGAATCTTTTCTTTTTGAGAAGTTGAACATTGTGCACCCATCTTAGTTGTAGGATCTAAAGGATTTTCTTGAGTAATTGCTTCAATTCTTTCTAAACATCTTTTCATGAATGGCTCATAAATTGATTCTTGAATTAATGCTCTTGAAGGACAAGTACAAACTTCACCTGAGTTAAATGCAAATAATACTAAACCTTCAATTGCTTTATCAAAAAATGCATCATCTGCATCCATAATAGATTCTAAGAAGATATTTGGTGATTTTCCACCAAGTTCTAATGTAGAAGGAATAATATTTTCCGTTGCATATTGCATAATTAATTGACCAGTTGTTGTTTCTCCTGTGAATCCAACTTTTTTGATATCTGGATGAGTTGATAAATGTTTACCAATTTTTCCACCAGCACCATTAATAATATTTACTAAACCTTTAGGAAGAACTTCTTGAATTGTTTCCATTAAAATTAAAATTGACATTGGAGTTGCTGATGCTGGTTTTAAAACAACAGTATTTCCAGCAGCTAATGCAGGAGCAATTTTCCATGCTGCCATTAATAATGGGAAGTTCCATGGGATAATTTGTGCAACAACACCTAATGGTTCATGAATTTCTTGAGAAATTGTATTTTCATCTAAATCAGAAACATCTCCAGATTCTCCTCTAATTACAGAAGCAAAATATCTAAAATGATCAACAACTAAAGGAACGTCAGCTGCTAAAGTTTCTCTAACTGCTTTACCATTATCTAAAGTTTCAGCAATTGCAATTGCTTCTAAATTTGCTTCAATTGCATCTGCAACCTTATTTAATAAAGTTGATCTTTCAATTACTGAAGAATGTTTAAATGTTTGAAATGCTTCTAATCCAGCTGCTACTGCTGCATCTACATCTGCTTCATTTGATCTTGGAATCTTAGTTAAAACTTCTCCATCAACAGGTGATACATTATCAAAATATTCTCCACTCAATGGTGCAACCCATTCTCCACCAATAAAGTTTTCAAATTGTTCTTTGTACTGAGGTTTAGCGTATGCCATTTTCTATCCTTTTTTTTTAATAGTATTTTGAAAAATCTTCACTAAATCAATAGTAATTCTTTTCGCTTGTTGAAATTCTACTCCATCTTTATAGCCTCATTATAGCCCTTGTATAGCCTGAATATAGCAGTGTATGTTTTTTCTTACAAATGCCTTAGAATAGAGAGTTTAAAGGTATTTTTTATTTGAAATTTGTTTTTTTTCTGATACAATTTTTTATGAAAACTTTTAACTATACATTAAACGAGCAAGCACTAGAATCTTTAATTGATTTTTCTTTATTTAAAAATGAGAAAAATATTTTAATTCAAATTTTTTCTGGAGAGAAGAAATCTATATTAAAAGCAACAGTAAAAAAAATATTAAAATATCTTCCACAATCAATTTGTATAGGTTCTTCAACTGATGGTGAAATTAATGAAGCAGATATTAGTACAGGTAAAACTATAATTTCAATTTCAATATTTCAAAATACAACACTAAAAACTACTTTTGTAAGAAATAAAAACTCTCATAAAAATGGTTATGAATTGGCAAAAGAACTTTGCTGTGAAAATACAAAATTATTAATCACATTTACAGATGGTGCAAAAACAAATGGAGAAGAATTTTTAAAAGGAATTGAAGAGTTTAATAATGAAATTATTGTTTCAGGCGGAATGGCTGGTGATAATGGAAATTTTACTCAAACATTTATTTCATCTCAAGAAAATATTCTTACTTATGGTGCAGTTGGAGTATCTTTAAACTCAGATATATTAAATGTATATAATGCTTATAATTTTAATTGGTCACCAATTGGAATTGAACATACAATAGAAAAAGTTATTGGAAATAGAGTTTATCAAATATCAGGATTAACGCCTCTTGCTTTTTATAAAAAATATTTAGGGGAGTATGTTGCTAAAGCACTTCCTGCAACTGGAATTGAATTTCCTTTAATTGTACAAAAAAATGGATTACCTCTAGCACGAGCAGTAATTAATAAACATAAAGATGAAAGCTTAAGTTTTGCAGGAAATTTAAAAGAAGGGGATATAGTAAAGTTAGGTTTTGGAAATGTAGAGTTAATCATGAATAATCCAATTAAATCTTTATTTAAAGATTATAATATTGAAAATACTGAATCATTTTTTATATATTCATGTATGGCAAGAAGAAGATATATGCCAAATATGATTGATTTAGAAATTGAACCATTTTCAAAAGTTGCTTCAACCTCAGGATTCTTTACATATGGAGAGTTTTATCATAATAACTATCATAATGAACTATTAAATCAGACATTAACTGTTTTAGCATTAAGTGAAAAAGCTGATTCTTCTGTTGTTAAAACAAAAAAAATAGAACCTTTACAAATTCATGAACATTCTGAGATTAGTGAACATGCCAGAAGTTTACAAGCTTTAACTCATTTAATTCAACAATCTTCAAAAGATTATAATGAACAATCTAAAGAGTTAGAAATTGGTAATAAATATTCACAAAATCTTCTAACTTCACAAAAACAATTTTTAAAATATGCAATTCATGAAACAAACACTCCTTTATCTATAATTATGGGGAATATTGACATGTATGAAATGCAATTTGGTAAAAATAGATATTTATCAAATATAGAAGTTGCAATGAAAAATATTTTTAGTATTTATGATGATTTATCTTATCTTGTAAAAAAAGATCAAGTAAAAGATATAAACCATAAAATAAATTTAGTTGATTTCATAAGAAGTAGAATTGATTTTTTTACACAACCTGCTTTAAAATTTAAAACAAAATTCAATTTTATATCAACTCAAGATGAACTTTTTACAAAATTCAATGAAATAAAACTTCAAAGGATTGTTGATAATAATTTAACCAATGCAATAAAATATACATTAGATAATGAAACAATATATGTAGTATTAAAATCTTATACAAATATTGATTTAATAATTGAAAGTCGCTCTATTCAAATTCTAGACCCTCAAAAAATATTTGAAGAATACTATAGAGAAGAAAATTCACAAGAAGGTTTTGGACTTGGTTTAAATTTAGTTAAACGTATATGTAGTGAAGAAAATGTAGGAATACAATTACAATCAGGTGAGAATTGGGCGTCTTTTACCTATACATTTAAGGAGAATAAATGAAAATCTTATTATTAGAAGATGATTTAATGTTAAATGAAATGATAAATGAATATTTAACATCAACTGGTCATGTAGTTAAAAGTACTACAAGGGGTGAAGATTGTTTAAATATATTAGATGAAGAAAAGTTTGATCTTTTAATTTTAGATATTAACTTACCAGATATTAATGGTTTTACAATTTTAGAAAGACTTCATGAACAAAAAAGAATGATTCCAACTATTTATATTTCTGCACTTATAGATATTGAAGATATTTCAAGAGCTTTTGATATTGGATGTCATGACTATTTAAAAAAACCTTTTCATTTAAAAGAACTTACTATTAGGATTAATAAAATTCTAAAAACAAGTATTGTTCCACAAAAACATAAACGTTTATCAAAAAACTATTCTTATGATTCTGAATCAATGACACTTTTATTCAATAATGAACCCCATATTTTACCAAAAAGACAACTTCAAATTATTGAATTACTAGCTCATAATAGATCATTAGTAGTTCATTATGATATGTTTAGAACTTATGTATGGAATGATGATTTTATTGATAATGCAACAATAAGAGCAGAAGTAAATCGAGTTAAAAAAGTTTTAAAAGAAGACTTTATTAAAAATATTAGAGGCAGTGGTTATATGGTAGAAAGACCCAATTAGGTCTTTTACTCATATGATTAAAAACTAATTGAAACATAAAAACTAATGTCAAATTCATCTTCTTCATTTAAATAGTTATTCTTTTTATATATTGTATAAGAAGGCTTTGTTGTTGTTTCATACTCACTATTAGGAAGCCATTCGTGATAAACCCAATGAGTAAACTTTAAAACATCTCCTTGTTTACCTTGTAAATCAAATTTTGCATAAACACCTTTTGCTATGTTAAAATTTGGTAATCTATCACTTGTTATATCTTCATCTTCTGTTGGAACAATACATGCTATATATTGACATTCATTTAATGGTGTAATAGTAGGGTTATCATGGAAAAGTGCAATTTCTTTATAAGATTTTATATCATTACTTAAAACCCAAGTATGAAGTTTTTGCCATGTTTCTTTAATATTTACGTTATATCCCTTATTTCTTATATAAAAACTTTTAAAAGCAGGCATTTTTACTATTTGAGGACTTAATTTTGAAAAATCTGCTCTTGATTGCATTGCTTTTTCTGATTGTCTTAAGATTTTATTTGAGTACTCTTTATATCCACCAGTTCTCCAATTTTTTGGCGTTTGTTCAAATCTTTCTTTAAAAGTTTTAATAAAAGATGATTGAGATGAATATCCACACATATTTGCAATGTTTGAAATTGTTGAGTATTTATTTGTCAATAAAAGATTTGATGCTTTTTGAAGCCTTATTGATTTTATACTTTCATAAATATTTTTTCCAAAAGCATCTTTAAAAATACGATGCATATGAAATTTACTTACTTTTAAATCAATACTTAGGTCTTCTATATCAATATGAGTATCAATATGTGTATAAATATAATACATAATATCATTCGCTATTTTTATTCTTTTTTGCAATGTTTCTTTTTTCATAAAATATTATAGCATTAATAAACTATAAAATTAGCACTGATAAACAATTTATTTAGCACTATAAAAGAAGAACTATTTTTTTAAAAACCCTAAAATAGAACATCTTAAAATATAGGGATTATCCATGAATAAAGATAAACAATTTAAATTAGTTTTAAATCAATGTGAATCAATAAATCTCAAAAAACTAAAAATTAATACATTACTTTTAGTTGTTCACTTTTTATTAAAAGATTATAAAAAAATGGATACAGATATTACTCCTGACCCTATGACAATTTGTGCAAGTAAAGAAGAGTTAGTATTTATTAATAATAGTGTTAATAGTTTAAAAACTTATTTAGATAACAATATTATTGTAAGTGATACTTTGTTCTATTTATTTAAAAATAAAAGCCAATCTCCATTATTTACTAAAATAACTAAAAATCTAGAACCTATGAAAGCATATTATAAATATTTGATTAGCATTTTTTCAACAAAATTAAAAGATGGGTCAAATTGGATTCCTGAACTTTTAGCTTTTTCTTTAATTTATAACTATAAAAAAGAGCATGATAAATCATTTTCTTTTTTTCCTGAAGTAGAAAATTTTCCAATGGATAAACTTATTAATATTTATAATAAGAACAATTTAGAACTAAAAAAAAGAATTGCAAAAGAAGATAATATTTCAGTATGGAAAGTAAAAACAAATATTGATGAAATGTATGATACTTCAGAAATTATGGTGCAAAAATATTTAAAATATAACTTTAAAATAAATGCAAAAAGAATTTCAAAAACTAGAGTAAAAAAAAGAAGAAACTAAATCCTTCTTTTTTAAGATTCTTACTTTAATAAGAATTTATTTAATTCAATAAAATATTCTTCTTTTTTTATTATATTTTTATGTCCAGACTCTTTTATAGTTTTAACACTTAAGTTTAATGGATTAAACTCTTTAATTAAATTATTTGAATAACGTGTATTTATAGTTTCATCACTACTTGCTAAAAAAATCATTGTAGGAATAATTATATTACTAACCCTTTCTATTGAATTATATTGATCTTTTAAAATATAAGTAATAGGATAAAAGGGATATTTATCTTTAGCCATATTTAAAATACTATCATAGGGAGTAACTAGTACCATCTTTTTTATTTTTACATTCGATGCTAAATAAGTTGCAATACCTGTTCCTAAACTTCTACCTATAAGAGAAATATTTTTATGTCTTTTAGCAATATTCTTATAAATATATATTGCATCATTATATAAGTTTTTTTCATTAGGAATCCCAGTACTTCCACCATAAGCTCGATAGTTAACTAAATATATAGTATGATGTGGAAAGTTCTTTGTAAAGTTTGTAATATTTTGTACTACACTTTCACTTCTACCTCCAAAATATAAAATTGCATTTTCTTTATTTTTATTTAGTACTATAATTTTTATATTTTCATTCTCAATCTTCATATTTTCTACAAAGCCATTATGTTTTACTTCTTTTGTAG
>PJEL010001597.1_pt1 | contig 22406 bp, 20 predicted proteins | sample 1853271 | NCBI WGS metagenome assembly PJEL01 (sample SAMN08108733, study PRJNA415343) | Invertebrate metagenome, whole genome shotgun sequencing project. | host: Globobulimina | place: Sweden: Gullmar Fjord | collected 2015-08
GCAGCAGGTCGCCGTCGGTGTCGCGGAAAGGCCCGGTCACCGTGGTTCCGTCGAGCGGGCAGAAGTGGATCCACGAGCCCACCACCTGGTCCCAGCTCATCTCCCAGCGCTCACCGCCGGCGCAGTCGAAGCCCGTCTCCAGCCGCGTTGGAACCCCGTCGTTGTCGTCGTCCACGTCGTAGGCATCGATCCTGCCGTCGCTATCGCTGTCCTGGGGCGCGATGGGGTCCGCGATCTCCTGCCCGTCGGTCACGCCGTCGTTGTCCACGTCCGGGTCGACAGCGCAATCACTGGGGTTGGGCTGCTGGCAGATTGCGGTCTCGTCGCAGTTGGCCAAGCCATCCAGGTCGCTGTCGGCGAGGCAACCCGTGTTGTCGCAGTCCCAGATGTCGGGGAGCGTGTCACCGTCTAGGTCCCCGAAGCCGTCCGGACCGTCGGGCACCTGATCATTGTCGCTGTCAAAGTCCACATAGTTGGGGATGCCGTCGGGCTGGGGAACGGCCGTGGGCCAGGCGCAGTCGAGATCCCCACCGCCTTCGACGAGGGTATCGAAGCCGTCGCCGTCGTCGTCGGGGTCCAGCGCGTTGATCGTCATGTCACTGTCGCGGTCCCAGGGATTGAAGCAGCTGAAGCCGGTCAGCCCTCCATTGCGGTCTTGGTAGTCGGCCGCGGGCAGGGCCGGGTCGAGGAAGTTGAACCACTCCGCACCGTCCCGGACCGAGTCGGCATCGGAATCCACGATCAAGTGCCCAGACCCAAAAACGATCTCGCAGGCCGTGTCCACTCCGTCGCCATCGTCGTCGGCATCCTGGTAGTTGGCCGTGCCGTCTGCATCGGTGTCGTCGTTGTCACAGTCGCCGTCCGCGTTGATATCTTCATCGACATCCAGGATTGTGTCGCCGTCGGCATCTCCCGGGACACAGGGTGCGGCTTGGGCAGTCACGGTCGCGTACACGATCCAACCGAGCATGTTCTCTCTCCAGTGTGTGGGAGCGTATCAGACGTCTCTGTGGCGACGTCACCGATCTTTGTCAGCGAGGAAATCGTGGACGCTCGAGGTGAACGTCTCGGTCGCGTCCACAAAGAGCCAGTGAAGGTACTCATCAGTCTGAGGATAGGCCCCACGAGGCGGAGGCCGACGCGCCAGGCCCTCTGGAGGAGTCCGGGGCGACAACGACCAGTAGGAAAAGGCGGCGGGCCCGAAGACCCGCCGCCAGGGAATCAGGTCAGCTTGGTGAGCATTGCGCCGCCGCGTCGGAGCTTGTCTTGCTGTTCGGCGCCGCCGGGCAAGTCCATCACGTCGAGGACCCCGACCACTTCGGCTGCAGAAGCAAAGGCGATGCGCAGCTGATTTTTGCCAGCCTTGCCCGGCCGCATCCACCCCTCGGCGAAGTTCAAGACCACTGATTCAGCGGCCCGGACCCCTTGGTCTTTGAGAGTTCATCGAAGAACGAAGAACGAGTTGATCGAAGAACGAGTTGATCGAAGAACCCCCTGTGTCAGGGTGGTTATCGCTCGAGCTCGCGCTACTTCGTGAACACGGCCTCACATGGCCACGACCAACGCAGCGAATAACCAGCTTGTAGCTGACTGCTGACTGCTCCGACGGCGCGCTTGATCCGGGGCTAGTACTAGGTTTCGGTCAGGGTCGCCGGAATGCTGTCGCCCTCTGCCGGCGTGCCGGACACATCGAGCGCGACATCAAAGGTCGCCGTGTCGGAGGCGAAGCACTGTACAGAGCCGCTGATCGCGATCTCGGTGCCGCCGTCTTCGGGCTCGATCGTCACCGATGCGTCTCCGGTGGAATCGGCCACGGTGCCGCCACTGACGGTGGCCTGGTCGAGCACGGCGTACAGAGCTCCCTCGGCGCTCGTCACCTCGAGCTGTGCCACAAGCCCCTCACCAGAATCGGGAGTCACCCAGGTCGCGACGACGGAGAGCTGCGCAACCCACTCGTCGGAGGTCGACTCCTCGCAGTAGGGATCGGGCTCGGGAGCCGGGTCGCAGGCTGTGTTTGCCACACCAATGCCCGCGACGATGGACAGCTGTGAGAGGGCAACCAAGCGCTTGACCACGCGGTCTCGGGCTGGGGAGAGTCTCTTTGGGTTGCCGTCGTCGTTGCTCATGCCGTCTCGACCTCTGTGGATGGCGCAGTGTAGCCCACCGCTTCGCAAACCGCGCCGGAGAGCTGACGACAGGCCTCGACAATCTGACGGTCGGCGGTTTGGCAGCTGGCGGCGAGCTCAGCGACGAAAGCCGGGTCGCCGCGTCGAGGGGTTCCAGACCTGACGCGATCGATGATTTGCTGGAGCGAGGACACCGTGTCCATGGACAACGATCGGGTGAGGCGCACGCCCTCCTCGATCCACTCCGGCCGCCAGACCTCGGGGTGGAAGAAGCGGGCAACCTCGAGGTCGAATCGCAGGGACCACATGTCGAGAACCGTGGAGGATTCTCCGAAGTTGCGATCCCTCATGCACGCCATGGTCATGCCGAAGACCCGCTGCATCTCGGGGCTGGCGAGCTCGTATCCCTGGTACATCCAGTCCCCGGTGCAGCGCCCCTCGGCGAGCATGCGCGCGAGAAGCGGGGTGCCGGCGTAGAGCTCGACGCGGCCCAGCGCGAAGGCATTGTCGCTGGCCTGCTCCATGAAAGACACGTTTGTCTGCAGTGAATCGATGGTGGTGTCGGGATCGAAGACCAGCAGGTTGAAGCAGATGTAGAGGTCCAGTGAGCGGATGACCTCGAGGGCCCGCCGGTTCTGTGCGGATGTGGCACGCCGGTCCAGTGTCTCCAGGCCCTGGTCGCTATCGGTCTCGATGCCCACATAGGCTCGCAGGCAATTCAGCCGAGACACCAGCAGTTCGAAGACCTCGGGGTCCACGTCGGCGGGGCGGGCCTTGACAGCGGTGGCAAAGCGCCTGATGCCGCGCTCCTCGAGGGCGTCCGCCAGGGCGTTGATGCGCTCGATGTTCATGCGGCGATTGGGTACGAAGAAGTTGTCATCTTGGAAGATGAAGATCTCGATGCCTCGACTGTTCTGCTCCGCCACCATCTCGTCGGCGATCGCCGCTACCTCTCGCTGGCGATACCGCTTGCCGGGCAGCGCACTCTGCTGCCAGGCGGCGATGCAGCAAAAACTGCAGTTGCCATAACAGCCACGGCTGCCCACGAGCGGCATGACGGCGTGACCCAGACACCGAGCGGGCTGTCCGCGGCGGTCGGGGCAGGGCAGGGTGGTGAGATCCGGGAGCGGCCTCGGGGCTGTGAGCTCGACCACGCCGTCACGGCGCAGAGCGAGTCCGGGCACCTCCTCCAAAGGCCGTCCCTGTTCGAGGGCCTCGGTGAGCGCCACCAGGGTGTGCTCCGCCTCGAAGCGGCAGACCGAGTCCAGCTCCTCGAACTCCTCGAGTACCTCTTTGGTGGCGAAGGTCGCGAAGTGGCCGCCGACGGTGATGTGGCCTTTGTACCCACCTTCTCGGAGGGCGACAGCGAGCGCCAGGAAGTCCCTTGCCCGCCACTGAAAGGCGAGTGAGAGGCCGATCACGGTCGGAGCGGGGTCGGCGGTGAGCAGCTCGTGAAGGACCCGGGGGAAGTCGCGCTCGGTGTTGAAGCTGTACTGCTCACACCGTCGCGAGGAGCCGTGCACCGCCGCCACGAGGTAGCGAAGGCTGAGGTTCTCCTCGACCTCCGGTCCCACCAGCGCGACCCAGCATTCGCTCATCTCGACTCCGGTACGACGACGTCGCGCCACTTGATGTGACACTGGTCGAAGTCTCCGCGGATGTCGGGGTTGCGGAGCAGATCCTGTTCTCTTCCCGACGTGTCGTAGGCCCTGGTTCCTACCCGATGGCTCCCGCTCCCCGGATCCCACGGGATTCGGAACGTCGCCCACGCATCGGTCAGCGCCTCGGAAGCTAGTCCGGAGAACTGCGCGCAGTTGGCCGCCGTCGTGACATCGGCCTCCCGCCAGGTGGCGCCGGCATCGGTGGAGACGCTGACCCGCGCGATGTCCGTCTCGCCGCCCCAGGCCCAGCCATGCAGCTCGTAGCCTCCTCCGCTTCGCTTCACACAGCGGGTGACGAGGGATTTGAGGCCGATCCACCGGGCTTCGTGCTTCACCCAGCGCCCGTCGACCCGGGCCTTGTTCACGTAGACCATGCGGTTGTGCCAGCCCGTGTGAGGGGAGGTGAGACCTTCGATATGGGAGAGCCACTTCACATGGGAGTGAGAGTAGATCCGGGGGACCACCAACCGCGCTGGAAACCCGTGTCGGCGGGTCAGGGAGGCCCCGTTCATGCGCAGCGCAATTATGGCGTTGGAACGTTTGAGTTCGTCCAGTGACAGCCCGTAGTGGTAGCCTTTCTTGAGGGATCCGACGCCGTCGAGTCCGCGGAAGACGAAGTGCTCGGCCGCGCCGGGACCCCCGCAGGCGTCGATGACGGTGCGAAAGCTCGGGCCTCGGTAGTGGGCCTGGCCGACGAGTCCGGCGCTTCCCATCAGGTGATTCCCGTTTCCCGCGCACTCCTGGACGCAGATGCAGTCCTCCTGAGGCAGGTCTTGCAGATCTCTCAGGCCCAGTGTCCGCGGGCTGCTCACTCCGGCGATGGCGAGGGTGTAGACACCGGGATCGACCTTGGGTGCGATGTGCCGATCCCGCCGGAAGTATCCGCTGAGGGGGGACAATGGTCCGGACTGAAATGCCCTCGGCTGCTCCTCCATGCTCAGGGCGCGCAACACCAGCTTGATCGCGCGGTTTCCGAACCATTTCGGGATGCCTTCTACGGGGTGGAGCTCGAGTTCTCCGGCCGAGTCCAGCGGCTGCCAGGAAGCGATGTCCGGGTTTCGTGCGGCGTCTGGGTCGACAGCTTCTGTCATCGCCGGGCCGTAACCTCGTTCTCGCGGCGCTGGTCCGGAATTCTCCCGATTCGCGCTTCTGTGCCAGGAGGCTATCTGCGCTTCCCGAGGTGAACGATGTCGATCAACTTTCCGCTGCTCAAAGAACTCTGCGAGGCCCCAGGCGCTCCCGGTCGCGAGGAGCGCATCCGCGAGATCACCATCCGCGAGCTGACTCCCCTCTGTGACGAGGTGAGCATCGACGCCCTCGGCAACGTGATCGGGCTCAAGCGCGGGACCGAGGGCGGGCGCTTCATGGCGAGCGGCCACATGGACGAGATCGCGTTCATGGTGCGCTACATCGACGACGCCGGCTTCCTGCACTTCGTGCCCCTCGGCGGATTCGATCCGAAGACGCTGACCGCCCAGCGGGTCATCGTGCACGGACGCCAGGAACTGCTCGGGGTCATGGGCAGCAAACCCATCCACCTCATGACCGCCGAAGATCGCGCCAAGAAGCTGCGTCTCGACGACTACTTCGTCGACGTTGGCCTCCCCGCCGACAAGGTTCGCGAGCTCGTGAGGCTAGGCGATGTCGTGACCCGGGAGCGGGAGACCGTGATGATCGGCGACATGATCAACGGCAAGGCTTTTGACGACCGCATCGGCATCTTTCTGATGATCGAGGCCCTGCGTCTGGCCAAATCCAACAAGATGGACATCTACGCCGTCGGCAGCGTGCAAGAGGAAGTGGGCATTCGCGGCGCACTTGTGGCGGCCCAGAACATCAAGCCCCACGTCGGCGTGGCCATGGATGTCACGCTCGCCAACGACGTCGCCTTCGCCAAGCCCCACGAAGAGGTCACCAAGGTCGGTGAAGGCGTCGCCATCAAGGCCTATGACGCCAGCGTGGTGCCGAACTGGAAGCTCATCGACTTCATGAGAGAGCTCTGCGAGGAGCGAGGCATCAAGCACCAGCTGGAGGTCCTGCCCTTCGGAGGCACCGACACCGCCGCGATCCAAAGGGGTGGTGGTGGCGCTGCGGCCGGCTGCATCAGCGTTCCGACCCGGTACGTGCACTCGGTGATCGAGATGCTGCACCCCGCCGATGTCGAGGCATCGATTCAGCTGCTGGCGGCGATGTACGAGGAGTGCACCGAGGACGGGTTCGTGCTCGGGACGGACTGAGCTACCAATCCAGTGCGTCGAGGGCACGCTGGTAGAGCGTCTCAGGCTCGCCGCTGTCTGGCGCCAGCCAGTGATCCACCGAAGCCGGGTTGCCCTCGAGGGGTTCGCCGTTTGCGCGGTAGCCGACGCCAACCGTCAGCACCATGCTCACCGATGGACCTCCGGGGAGTTCGAAGCTCTCCTTGATCCGGAACGGGGAGTGGCCACCGCTGGAGGGCCGACCGACCACCCGGGCCAGGTCGTTGTCTTTGAGGATGGAGACGAACTGATCGCAGCTGCTGATGCATCCGTGGTCGGCGAGCACCGCAAGCTCCAGGTCCAGGGCGTCCTCACGGGGCTCGTAGAGCACTTCGTCCAGCCCGCATTGTTCGGTGCGGCAGAAGAAGGGGAAGCGAGGAGAGACCTTGGCTTCGGGCTGCTCCCGCAGGAAGGTCTGGAGCTCGGCTGCGTCGAGGTAGCTGTGCCGGTCATGGAGGCTGCGCTGCAGGGAGAGTAGGGCGTAGTAGGCGTCGTCGCGGGTGTTGGCCTGGACGAATCGCCGCTTACTTGCTTCGAGGGCCTGCTCTCGAGTGATCCCGAGGCGCGTCAGCCCGAGCTCGGACCACACGTGCAGGGCGTCGATCTGGGCGAGGTAGGCCTCGAAGAGCTGCTCTCGTTCGGTGCCGAGGAGATCTTCGGCTTCGGAGTGGGACTCTTCGGCCACATCCGGCTGGCCTGCCACGGCAGCGGGTGCAGACATGAGTCCGAGGATGAGCGCCACACCAGAAATCCAGTCTTGTTCGATGCCCCGCAATCCTCACCGTGTTTCAAGGAGAAAATTTCCGTCTCCGCGCTCGCGCGCGGGCCCACGGTACAACGTAGTCATGAACTTGGCCCACACCCCGGGCGTTGCCTGATGGCGAGGCGGCGCATGCCCGTCGGTTGGCAGCAGTGGTCGCTGGTGGCCTTTGGGCTGATCTCGCTCCTCGGCGCTTCCACCGAGATCTGGGTGCGACAGGTCGCCAGCCGCGCGCAGCTGAGCCCTCCGACCCAGGCTCCTCACCGGATGATCGTCTTCTGGGATCAAGCCCACGGAGACTGGACGGAGCGAGTGATCTCGGGCTTTGGTGACGCCCTGTGTGATCTTGGATACTCCCTCGTAGAGTCCCAGGTGGATCGGCCAGAAGAGGGCGTTGTACTGCCTGAATGTCGCTGTGAAGGCCCGGAGTGTCAGCGGCTGGAGCTCGGGGCGAGCACGTCGTTTGTGGCGATGGCGGACGGTGGCGCGGCGATGGTGGTCGGTCCCGCAGCGATGGCCAGCTACCGGCAGTTCCTCTCCGAGACCAAGGAGCGCCCAGGTCTGCTGCTGACGGTCGCCCATCCTTCCTCGCCGAGAGCACCGGCGGGGGATCCGGGGCTCGGTGTGGAGACGGCGATCGGTGTCTCGGCGAGGGTGCTCTATCCGGACTCTGGACACCCGAGCGAGGACCCACTTCGCGCTCTCGATGCGGATCTGGCGCCGATTCGGGTCCACGTGATTGGTCGACCGCCGCCGCTGACGAGCGCTGCCAGCGAGAACCTGGAGGCGTTGTGCGCGGGTGGTGACTGCGGGCCGTCGATCGAGGAAGAGCTGGAGAAGCTGGGTTCTTCGGCTGATCCCGACGCCGCCTTCGAGTTTGCCATGGCGGCGTGCGGCGACCTGCAAGACGATGTTCTCTGTGTTCCGCATCTCGCCCGGGACGTGTGCGATCTGGAGCTCGTCCTGAGAGATCTGGACCCGGGCTCGGATGAGACGACCCTGGCATATGTGCCCGGCATCCAGGCCTATGTCGGGGTGGAGAGCGAAGGATGCCGGGCATTCACCTCCTCGGACGACCTGGAGAGAGCGGCTGTGGAGTGGTCCACGGTCCCGGTTCTCGGCAACAACTTGAACCAGGTGGACCGCGGCTTCTCCATGGCCGCTGGCGTGCGCCCGGAGACCATCGGGGCATGGGCGGCCATCGCCTTCGACGCCCAAGCCCGTGGAGGAACCCCGGGAATTTACGCGGTGACGGCCAGCGAGGTGGTGCACGCGGGCGCGCGAACCTGCCTCGAGACGCTCGACGCACCTACCGCGCCCATGGACTGCGCCTGGGTCGGATGCCGAGACCGGTGTGTTGGAGCGGCACAATGATTCCCCAGGGCCGCGACTTGTACTGGACGTTGGTGCGCGTCATCTCCATCGTCCTGGTCGCTGGACTCGTGGTTTTGTTCGCCGGGAAGGTCTGGTTTGCCGCCGTACAGCCCCTCGTGATCCAGGACGCCTGTTTCCGGGCCGCCGCCGAGCGAGCGTCGGCGGCGGGGGACATCCAGGTCACCACACCGGTGGTCGCCACCTATTTGCAGGTTCGCAACGCCCATGTCGGACCCTGCTCGACGGTGTTGGCGGGCCGGGCCGCAGCGACGACCGAGCTGCCCTATGGCGTGGTGTCTCTCGAGCTGGCCCCCGAGGCCCTGCCGCGATCTCTGACTTCCGGCGAGGTCGTGGATCTGACCCAGGACGACGGCTTTGCCACCCACTCGCTGCCGGGTGGATCGGTCCTTCGGGAGCAGGAAACCTCGGGCCGGCGCTCCTTGGCGATCGATCTTCGCGCCGGCTCGGTATCAGTGGGGCGGGTGGCGTTCGATCTCCAGGCCCGATCCGAGCCGGGTTGGGGCCCGATTCAACAGGCCTCCAGCAGCCTGCCGCCGTGGCACTTCCCGGCTTGGCCTGCCGTCGTCGCCCTGTTCGGAAGCGCCTATGGCCTGGGCCTGATGCTGTGGATGTTGTCGATCCGGGCGGTCGCGGTCGTCGACTCCGCTACCCAGCGGGCACTCGTGTCTTCCCTCCGACGAAGCTGGACTTTTGATGAGCTACGAGAGGACCATTCGGACTCCAGGACCGTGGAAGTGATGCTCGCCTCGGCGCTGGCGCGGGACTACCAACCGGAGCTGATCCCCCCGTCCCTCGACGCGGCGGTGAGCAACGGCAGAGTGCGCGGATCGGTCGCAACGGGGCGATTCGTGGTGACCTGTCCCGCCCTGGACATCGCGCCGCTGGGCTCCCGCGAGCTCATGGCGTCCTTCTTTCTCGCCGAGGGGCCCGAGTCCGAGCACCTGGCGCGAGCGCTGGCTTTCCGTCACCAGGTGCGCCGCGGTCTCATGCCGGGAGTGGCGAGTGAAACTGCCCTTGCGACGCTTCTCGAGACCGCCGCCGTCGTCGAGGGCCGCCCGAGTCCCTGTGCGGCTGCGGTGGTGCACGTGCTGGATCACCGGGTGGTGGTGGGTGTGCTCGGACCGGTGCAGATCTGGCGCAATCGCGGACAAGGCTGGGAGGCGGTGGAGGTGCCTAGCCGTGGGGATCGTCCCTCGCCTTGCGAGTTCACCCTCGAGCACGGAGAGGCGGCACTCATCGGTGCCTGGATCGACGATGGGGTCCTCGCCGATCTGTTCCTCACGCCGTCTCTGGAGGACGGCCAGACCCGCTTCCGGTCGGTCCTCGGGGGGCAGACCGGGTGCCTGGCGATCCACATCCAGGCGGACGCTGCGCCGGAGACTTCCCTCGATACCGACTCTCTGACTCTGCTCTGCTCGGATTCACCGACGGGCAGACTGCTGCACTCCTATGCCCAGGTGGAGGGCGCGAACTGGACGTCGGAGCTCGGCAGCTTCAAGTCCGAGCGCTTGGAGATGATGTTGCCGGCCTCCGATGCCGGGCTGCAGCGAGCTCTGGACATGGTGGCCCTGTTTGGGCGGTCTTCGGGACTTCGCCCGGATCGCGAGGGAGCGCTCGGGCTCGCCATGCGGGAGGCGCTGGTGAACAGCATCGAGCACGCCTGTGGACTGAATGCCTCGCGCTCGGTCTCGGTGGCCTGCTCGATCCGACCCCATTCCCGGGTGGGCCTCGAAAACGAGGATGGAGAGGCACTGGGCCACCCACTGACCGCGGCGCTGGAGTGTGAGCTCCTGGAGCGGATCGCGTCGGGAAGACTGGAGTCCTCGCCGTGGGCGCTGGCTGAATATCAGGTTCCTTTGCCGGTTTCGGAGATGGTGGATGGGGTTCCTCAGCAAGTCCTGGCCGTCCTACACGAGTGGTGGCAGGCCGAGACCGACGACTATCGGAAGCAGGCGCTCTCCCAGGCCGCCCACGTCTTGATCTCGGTCACCGACGAGCCGGAGATCGCGATCTGGATCGACGATCAGCGCTCTGGGGTTCACATCGGTCGTACCAGCAATCCCACCCGAGCCCTCAACGCCGGCGGGCTCGGAGAAGACGCTATTCGGCACGCGACGGATCGATACATGCGGCTGGGGGCCTCGAAGACCTTCCTGTCGATGCGCCTCGGTTTGCATCGGGCCTTGGCTCGCTGGGCGGACGCTGTGGCGGGTTTGTCGGCGGAGGATCGGGTCACGTTCGCGGAGATATTGCAGGTCGAGCCGGAGGAACTCGAGGTCCGTGTCACCGCTTGGACGAGGCGGGCTTCGAAGCGGGTGCGACCGGAGGATCTGGGTGCGGGACTGCGCTGGTGGGCGGCGGCCTTTCTGCGGCGGCTGTCGTCCTCGGTGCGCTGGGGAGATCTGCCGGCGGAGGTGTGGAGCCTGCCGGTCGCGGCGCTGGATCGGCTGAAGTCGGGGGGCTGATATGTGGGCAGCGCGGGCCTCCGGAGCGGGATCCCGGGCATCGTCGGGCCGAGGGGACGAAGATCGTCGGATTGAGAGCCTTGGCTTCGTCGGGCCGGAGGGTGGACGTCGTCGGATTGAGAGCCCGGGCGTCGGGCCGAGGGGACGAAGATCGTCGGATTGAGATCCTGGGTATCGTCGGGCCGGAGGGTGGAGGTCGTCGGGGATTGTGGCGTGGAAAAGCTCTTTTTAGTGGCCTGCGGCCAGCAAGGGGCTCGCTCCTCTGCACACCCGGCAACAATCTACGACGTTGCGGAGGCTGGCGACAGATCCCAGCATCGGCGCGTGGGTGGTGTCGCCCCTCGTGACCTGCACTTGGTGAAAACGACAAGTCCCCCGCAGCGAGTCCCATCGAGGTGTGACTAAGATGTCTTCGGAAAAGGGGACCATGCGAATCCAGACTTCAATCCTGCTGGCCGTCTGTGTTGTGGCTTGTGGAAACAGGGATTCCGAGGTTGTGGCCCCTCGGGCTACAGATCTACAGGTCGACAGTGTCGGCTCGGGTGAGAGTGCGCAGAGTTCTGCCGGAACAACCCCGGATACAGGCTGGACGGTGGACAGCGGCTCGACCAGCACATCGTACTCCGAACCCTACTCCTACTCCGACCCCAGCTGCACCCTCATCTGCCCTCCGGACCACTACTGCCAATGGTGTCTGAGCGCCGGCGGCGGAACGGGCCTGTCTGGGGGATCGGGGTTTGGCGGAACCGGGGGTTCATCGACAAGCTCGGCCACCGCGACAGGAGGCTCCGGGAGTCCATCGACAAGCTCGGCCACCGCGACAGGAGGCTCCGGGGGCGGAGGGGGCGTCTTCATGACCTGCACGCCGGTGGGTTGGTCCTGCTGAGCGGGTCTTCGCAGTTGCGGCTATCGGAACAGCGTCATCTCTCTACCAGCTCCTGTAGGCGTTCCAAAACCCGGGTATCTCCGGGAGCATTGCGGGAGAGCTCCGCCTTGGAGAGCGCGGCCGCGACCTTGACTTCCATCTTCTTGTCCCGGATTCCGGCGACCAGCATCGGCACATCCCAGCACACGCCGGCCAGCTCTATGGCCATCTGCTGCGCTACCGAGGCGTCCTTGCACAGATCGATCAGGATCGCCGAAGGAGAGCCTTGTCCGGCGATGTCCAGCGTATCTGGGGTCAATGTCGCTTCCAGACCCTGGATCCCGCGCTTGGCGAGCTCCCGGGTTCCGCGCCCGAGGCGGAAGCGGTCGTTTCCGACGAGGAGGATCCGGAGCGCTTCGGGGGGCAGAGCTGGAATGACCTCTGGCGGCGGGATCGGCGGGAGTCCGGGAGCCAGATCCCGCGTGAGTGTCTTGGGTGCCACTGCGCGGTAGCTCTCGTCGATCCAGTCCAGGATTTGCTCCACGGGTACCTCAGCGGCGTCGGTGAAGGTCATCTGGCACCAGCCGCTCTTTCCGAGGCCATGGCCGGAGGGCGCCACCCAGTCGTTCTCTCTCGCCTCGGCCGCGCTGGCGGGTAGCTTCACGTTCAAACCGAGTTTGGTCGGCTGGATATCGAAGATCACGAACATCTTCTTGCGGACCTTGGCGACCTGATGTCCCCACGGCGCCTCTTGCACGGCATCGGGGTAGGCCAGGCACTGCCGCATCAAGTTTTTGCCGATCGTCTGGAGTGCGCTCATCATGCGAGGGATTGTCATCTGGCTGATGCCCCACGTCCAGGGCGAATGACCGCGTCCTTCAGTACACCTTGATCTCGCGGTCGCCTTTCAAGACCGCCTGAACACCGCCGAGGTTTCGCAGCTTGACGACAACCGTCTCGTCGGGCGTCCAGTCGCGATAGGCCGCCTCGACCTCCTCCGCCTCCTGCTGGGTCAGCAGTACCTTGTGCCCGAGCATCCTGGCCTTCCCCGGCTTCAGCTCCTGGGTGTGGGGCTGCGCCTCATGCCGCTCATATCGGATAGTGATGGTATAATCGGCAGAATACCCCTGCCGATCCAACGGGCCGAGCTCCAGGAGCGGCCACTCGGTATCGAGCCCTTTGCCGCTCGCCTCCTTTGTCTCGACGTTCTTCCACCCCTGGGTGCGATAGGCGCACTTCGTCGCGTAGATGGGCCGGTCGCAGTACTTTGGCACGGTTCGCTCGCAGGTCTTGGGCACGCGCCTCGACTTGGTGCAGCTGTAGGTCGTCATCCGCGTGCAGTAGCGGGTCGAGCAGGTGCTGAAGCCGTTGCCGTTGTCGGCGCAGGTCTCGCCGCACGGGTATTGCTCCGAGCTGTTGCAGGTGTCCTGGTAGGACTCGGTGTACGAGCAGTCGTAGGGCTCCGGGCGGGTCCCGCACTGGTACTGCTCATAGTGGTGACGTTCCTCGCGGCACTGCCCGAGGGCGACCATGCCGGCCTGCCCTCCGACCCCGTCCACCGGCTTGATCTCGGATCGGAGCAGGGTTTCGCGCTTCCAGCTCCTGACGTCGATGTCCGTCCAATGTTGGCGAATGCTGTGTTGCGACCACGCCATCTCGTGCACAGTCCCCTCGATCTCCTGCGTTTGGAGGGCCCAGACGATTATCGAGAACCCCGCCACCGCCATCGTACCGATGGTCAGGAGAGCTCCGCCTGCGCACGCGACGAGTACCATCCACGTCCACAACCGTCGGACGGGCCTCGAGCGACGACGTCGGGGTCGGCGCACGGGTGGGGGGACCACGACGGGCTCGTGTCGAGGGGCGAGACAATTCGAACAGATCTCGTCGTCGCCGCGATTGCCCCCACTGCAGTGCGCGCAGAACCAGTCGCGCCCGGCGGTGGCGAGGTCGAGGAGGTCCGGGTTGGCGACGGTGGCCGCGGCGTTGGTGCCGTCCGCGTTCCATCGTTCGAGCTCGTGCATCGTGAGCATCTCGCCGGCCTCGCGGGGAGCGCCGTCGTTCGGGCAGTTCTTGTGTCGCCCTCTGATGACCTCTCCACACTCATCACAACGCCAGTGCCGCTCCACGATTCGACGCATGTCACCTCCATTCGACGTACGTTGGGAGGAGGGGAATTATTCGGGCGCGCCGTGCTGTGGAGTCACCTGCCGAGCAGGTCATGGTCCGGGACGCGATGTTGAACCGTTGCCCGACTGGTGACTGCTCGGAGCGGGAGGTATGTTGCGTGTCGAGGTAACTATGTCTCCTGACGGCGTGCAACAGCTCAAGACCAGTCCCTGGACCTGGCTGCTGGTGTCGGCGATCTGGCTCTCGCCCACGCTGTTTATTGCCGGGGGCACCGCGACAATTGGAGTCGCCTTGGATGGGCCCCTTGGCGCCGAGTTCGGGACCCGGGCCTGGCTGATGCTGGCGGCGGTCGGTGTGGTCATCGCCAGCGGGTTGACCGTAGTGTTCCAGCACCGGTTGCTGGAATCGCCGCCCAGGAGGCTCGCCGTCCTCACCGGCGCCTCCATCGTGCTGTGGTTCCCGCTCACGACATTCGCTCTCGGGGTCGCAGCCCCTCTGGACTGGCGGGTGCGCTGTGCCGCTGGCGACGACGCTCCCGCCTGTCATGCTTCCGCCGGAATGCTCTACCGCAGTGAACGCACCGACGCCGCTGTCGCCGCCGATCGCAAGGCCTGCCAGCTCGGAATCGACGGCGTGGACGAGTGGGTGTCCGTCTACTCGTGCTGGCGCTTGGCGGCGGACGACAGAGCGGGTGGCTGCGAGATGCTGGATGCCTACTGCGCCCACGGCGAGGACTACTTCGGCCGCTGCGACGAGCGGCCGAGCGCCTGTGAGCCTCCACGCGGGCACGAGGAGTTGAACAGGTAGACACGACGCGACGCACGGGTGGCATTCGCAATACCTGGGTTCGATGCCGTACCACACTCGCCCCTACCAGTTCTACGAAGTCACCATGGCCCTGTGTCCCACCTGCCTGGCCCGGGTCGACGCCAAGATGTCTTCGAGGACGAGCGGGTCTGCGAGCCGCATTTCCCATCCGACGATCTCGGCTTCATAGGCGATGCTCGGATTGTCTCGGTCGCTGACATCGAAGAGCACGAGCCGCTCGACGTCGTTGTCGTAGTCATGGAAGGTAAGGGCCACGACATCGCCGTGGGCGGCGAGTTGATGCATGATGGTGGATGCGGACGAGAACGCGATGCTTCCCCGCTCCTCGAGGTTGGTGGGGTCACTGGCGTCCCAGATCTGGAGCACGTCAGGATCGCCTGTGGCGGACACGTCCGCGCCAATCTGGTAGACCCACGGGGCCTCGGCGCTGACCGCCAACGCGGTGAGATAGGGCGTATCAAAGGCGCTGATGACCTCGGCCGTGCAGTCCGCGTCGCTGACATCCTCGAACAGAGGCGCCGCCGGTTGTTGACGGGGATTCTCGGTCGGTCCTCCGCAGGCCATCACGGGCACCAGCAGCGCAATCCAGATTCGCATCCATCGACCTCCGCGCGTTTGACGCTCGCGGCCGCCGGGCATTCGATCGAGGCGAGCCTCCGTAGGCCGAAGGATCTGGCGAACGCCGCCCAGTGGGCGAGTCGGTCGCGTCAGTGGCTGCACTCCGCGCAGCCCTTTCCGACCGGATGCCTGCGGGCTCGCACGACGTCCATCACAGCCGTCCAAGCCCATCCGAGCACGCGGGCACCCGGTTGCCGTGTGCAGAGGGGCGAGCCCCTCGTTGGCCGCAGGCCACTAAGAGAGCTTTTCCACGCCACGAATCCCCCACGACCTCCACCCGCCGGCCCGACGTAGCCCCGGATCTCCATCCGGCGGCCCCCGGCTCTGGAATCAGGATCCGGAGAACGACGTCGTCTTCGCAGACGACCCACAAGCCGTCGGCGGCGATCCGGGGAGAGCGACGGCGGCCCTCGGAGGTGGCGGCACCGGTTGTCCACGGCGGCCTCCGGACGCAGATCCGAGGCTACGTCGGGTGGAGGATCGGCGCGGCCAACCCGGCCCGGTCGCCTCCAACACCAGCCTGCAAATGTCCGCCGTTAACGCTCATTGTCGTCAGGTTTGGTGGCCGCGCCTGTGCGAGATCCCCACCGCTGAACCGCCTCCTCGTACCCCGCGATCAGGTCCAGCCGCGTCTGCTCCGAAGGCACGTACCGCGCGCCGCCATCACGTCTCCAAGCGGCCTCGTATGCCCGCACTGCCGCAGTTGTGATCCGACCGACGGGCACGACCTGACGCCCAAAAGGCGCCCGCCGCAGCGGCTCCACACACAGTCCCCACAGATCGACCTCAAAAGCCTCCCCAGGCCGCACGACCTGGGAGATTCCCTGGAGCACGACGATGGCCTGCCAGTGCCCGGGCTCGTTGGCGTCGATGAGCACGGTTCCGGTCTCGAGCTCGACGCGGGTGCGGTGCTCGGTGGTGTTCGAAACACAGGCGTGCAGGATGAAGGGCACACTCATGCCGTTGTCGGACTGGTCCTCGAAGGGCTGTTCGCCCGGTCCTTCGGAACCTTTGCGTTGGGCCTCTGGCTCGGGACAGGCGGTGACGGGGGTGGGGCGAACGAGGGGCACTTGCTCCATGGGCGGGAGCGCGGTGATGACCGTCCCGGCTTCGGACACCGAGAGCAGTCCGGCCACCACCAGCAGGGCCAGGCTCACTTGATGATGTCCTCGATCTCGGCTCGGAACATGGCGATGGTCTGCTCCCTGGTCTGGAAGCGGAGCTTTGACGAGGTGCTATCTCGGTAGTTGATGAGGGTGTCCCGGATGGAGGGGCGGAGCACGCCGGCCACATAGAGGGCCTGTCCCACCGGCGGACCGGCGATTCCGTTCTGGATGCACATCAGCCACACCGGCTCTTTTCGGCGTTCATTGGGGCTCAATGTGAGCTCGATGCCTTTGACGACGACCACGTATTGGTAGTGGGCGGGGTCGCGCTCGACGATGAGCACGGTGCCGTCCTTGCCGTGGAAGCGCTGGGACGCGGAGCTGCGGTTGTAGAGCTCGACGTAGCCGACAAAGGTGCTCGGGATGCCGGGAACGCGCTCGCCGAGCAACGACCAGTTCTCGGACACCGGGGCACCGGTCTTGGTGGTGGCGTCCCCGACACTGTAGGAGGTCTTCACGGGTCCGCCCTGACTGGAGAGCTGGGCTTGGGTGGTTCCGTCGGGCAGAGTGCGCCGTCTTACTGCGCGATCGACGAGCTGTCCGACCTCGGCGGCGGTGATCCCGGCGCAGTCCCTCCGGTAGGTCTCCGCCTTGGTCTGCTGCTTGAGGAAGGAGGCGACGCCGAAGGACCGGGCGTCGTCGACCCCGAGATCTCGGAGGTGGTTGTAGCAGTGCCGGAGGTCGGAGTCCTTGCGGAGGGCGTCGAGGGCGTTGGTGGGTAGGGCGGCGAAGGCGGGTGCGATGAGGCCGAGTGCCAGGAGCAGGAATGTGGCCATGAACCGGATCATCGCGCCGCCTCCTGGATGACGAGGTCGAGGGGCCCGCCGTCGGTTGGGATGTCGGCGTCGCAGACCAGCCAGGAGAGGTGAGCCGGACCGTCGACACTGGATGCGGAGGTGCAGGAGAGGCCGCTTCGGGTCTGGAGCTGGGTGCCGTCCTCGGGCTGGCCCTCGGCGCCGATGGATTGGAGCATCGCCACCCGCGTGAATCCAGGCAGCGGGAGGAGCTGAAATGCGGTCGCCGACGCCAGAGGTTGGTGGGCGTCGGTGGCTGTCATCGCTCCGCAGGCCCGCTCGTATTTCTCGCGGCTGGTGTGCTGAAGCCAGAGGTTTTGTGCGGTAGTAAGGGCCTTTTCTGGCTTCAGATCCAGGGCGCGCAGGTCGTTGTAGCAGTGCTGGATGTGGATCGGAGAGCTCTGAACCTCGGCGGGGGCCTGGGCGGCAGCGGGTCCAGCCAACAAGAGAATCGATGCGCCCAACCGTCGCAGGCTCCGGTTGTGCCCCTCGAAACTACAATTAGGTGACGCACTTGCGCGCGCCACACCTGAAATGATTCTGACCCGGTCGCTGCACAAGTACCGTAGGAACTGCGTTCCTACGGTACGTTGTGGTCGACCGTGCGCAGAAATCAGGGGAGTCATGGCGAACCCCAGTAGTGGTGGAGGGTGACCTCGCCGTCCTCGTCGACGACGGCAAAGCTCTCGGGGGGCGCCTCGAGGGGGCTGTCCTCGGGCTCGAGGGCGACGCGGCAGGCGTCTTGATAGGACTCGGCCCGCTCGCGGGGATCGACCTCGGCGCCGATGGCCTTGGCGAGGGTCACCAGGATTCCTGGGGTGGCCCAGCCGTTCAGGGCGGCGAGGCTGTAGGTGCACTCGCGCTCTTCGTCGGGGAGGTTGGCGGCGAGCTGGTCCAGAGCCTCGTCCGATGCGCACGGAAGCTCGAGCTCGGTCATGGCGATGCAGTCCAACACCCGCACCGGTGGCACGAGGACCTGCTGTCCGGGTTCGACGAGATCGCAGTCATCGACGCGGCCCCGATCCTGGTTGTAAGCGCACAGATAGGGGGTCAGCCAGAGTGCGTTGTCGCCGTAGGCCCGGAGCGTGATCTTCGAGATCCAGTCGTCCTCCTCCAGCACCCAGTCGTCGGGTTCGTCGACCTCGGGCACTGGGTCGGTTTCTGGAGCAGTCGCTTCGGTCTCTGGAGCGGTCGCTTCGGTTTCTGGAGCAGTCGGGTCGGCGTCGGCTGGGATGATCTGCTCGGCGACCTGCTCCGCAACGACCTCGAGCGCGGGAGGATCGTCAGTAGGGGTCTCCTCAGCGTCGGCTACTGCGTCAACGGTCTCGACGGAGGCCGAGTCGTCCCGCTTCCCGAGTGCAAAACCGACGGTGAGACCGACACGCAGATCCAGCGTCGGATCCGACTCGATGGGGTGGGAGACGCTGAGGTCCACGCGCGGCCACCCGGTGTAGCGAAGTGCGAGGCTGCCCTCGGCCATCTTGTCGGGGCCAAGGGTCGCCGCTGAGACGTCTCCGACGATGGCGACGTGCGGCCAGAGCGTGGTCTGTAGGCCAACCAGGCCCGACACTCCGGGAACCGCGCCGTCGGTGTCGACCAAGAGCACGGAGATCCCGGCGTAGGGGTGCAGTCTCGAGGTGGTGCTCTGGCCCGAGATCAGGCCGCCAAACCCAGCCGCCGGGTTCTTGCCCAGCAAGGGGACTCGCAGGACCGCGCCCACCGCCGCCGCGACCGGGCCAGCCAGTTTCAGCGACTGTCCGCCAGCCAGTGTGACGTGCTGGGCGCCGCTCGATCCATCTTGATCGGCCTGAAAGGCGCTGAATCCCAATACAAGGCTCTGTCCTGTGGCGCTGCCAGCCGAGGCGCCGAGCTCACCGGCGAAGGCACCGGACTGTGTCGAGACCCCGGCCACCGCCTCGCTCCAGGGGCACGGTCGAATGGGCCGCACCATGTCGAGGGGACTGCCGAAGTAGGTGGCTCCGCCGGTTGGCCCGAGCAAATCGCCCTCGTTCACACATTCGGCAAGGGCTGGTGCGGAGGTGCACATCAGGGTGGTGACCGCGCCGCAGGTCCTCAGAATATTCGCGGTGGAACGCGGCGCCACTGCACCTCCCGCGATCAAGGTAGCTGCAGTCCGGCAGGTCTCCATCCCGGGAAAATTTTCGATTGCACGCCGCTCGTGACGGATAGGATGCCCCATGAGACAAGCGCCAGCCCTCATCCCGTTCCTGGCCTTGATGGCGTGTGGGTCTCCCTGCCCCGAGCGTCCCCATGTGGTGAACTCGACATCCCTCTCGGACAGCGAGCTGGAGTGGGTCGAGGCATTGACAGAGGAATTCCTGATGGCGACGCCGTCGGACGGCATTTGCATCGGAGAGATACGGCTGGAAGCGCCGACTACGACCCAGGCGGACTACGAGAAACGTGCTTGGAAGCTCAGGTTTGACCCGACGATCCCCACCTCTGCACGGGATCTGACCTGGGCTCTGTGCCACGCCCTCTTGGTCGACACCGATCTGCTCGAGGAGGCCCCCGAGCACGTGTTTGCGGGCGCTGATGGCCCTCGCGACTTCAAGAGAAGATGCGCCCAGGGTCCAGGAGCGACTCCCTATGCCGACCAGGCTTCCGTGTGCCCACGACCACCTCGGGATGCGGAGCAGCGCTTCATCGACGAGGAGGTGTACGTCGATTTCAGGCCACCTACCGCCCCTGGGCTCGCCGTCATGAGGCAGCCAGAGGTGCTCGTCGAGGGGGTGACTGGCCAGGTCATCGTCGGCTCGGATGGGCTCATCTCGGTCGATTCGAGTGGTGGGATTTACCTCACGACCGTGGAAGGGACCTCTGCGATCGCCACCGTCGAGTTTCTGGAGGGAGAGTCGGCGAGCACCGTGGCTGCGGATCGGGACTGGGTCTCCATCTTGCCGCGAACGATGCTTCAACCTGAATATCTGGAGATCATCTGGGTCGACCGTGCCACCGGAAGCGCGAGGCGGGCCCCGCTCTCGGAGCCGATCGGTGACATCTCCATGTGGCCTCGAGCGTTGATGCTCGACGGGCAGCTAGTCATCTCGGAATGGGGAGACGACCGAGGCGAGAGTCTCACGTTTGTCGGTCTCGATGGCAACATCGAGCGCGTCCCCATACCCAAGGCCGAAGAGCCCCTCAAGGCCCTTGTTGCGGGCATCTTTCCTGTGGGTGGCTCCCTCTTCGCCCACCTCACGGACGCCCACGTGGTGACCGATGACGATATGACCTTCATCACGGTGTATCAAGAGCAACTTCATCGATACGATCCCGTCGCGGAGGCCTGGGTGGCTGTGCGAGATCTGAGCGATCTGTACCCGTTTGGAGTGGCGAGTGACAGGATTCTCGCGCACGTCTACATTGGGTCCGACCAACGCCTGCTGGGACAGATTGACCCCACGACGGGGATGCTTCGCGTCTCAGGGGACGTGTGTCTCGAGGAGGCCAACCTCGAGACTATGCCGTTCTTTGCGTGGAGCGATTCCGCGTGGAGCTATTCTCTCGGCGAGAGCTCCACGACGCTGCTCCAATGGACCATCGGCTCAGATTGATGTCACGGCACTTTGCTATTGGCCGTAGATGAACAGGAGCGCGGCAGCATCATGGGCGGTGGGGCTCTTGTTGTCACCAGGATTCGACGTTCCGTACATGAGTGAGTTCGCTTCTCCCACGTTGTGGAGCATGCCGACGCCATGGCCGATCTCATGGGAAAGCGCATTTGCCATGCTCATCTCGGCGGGGCCGACAGTGGGCGTCCAGGGGATCGCGGACAGGTTTTGGCCGGCGGCGTCGTATATGGATGCATAGATCTTGATGTCGAATTGCATGTCGCTTACGGTCGCCGCCTGCCCATCATCGCAGTAGCTGATGGACGCTACCTTGCCAGGTAGATGGTTGGACACATGATCGGTGGCGTGAATGCTGCTGGCCGGTTCATCGCATCCAAAGGCGACGACGAAATCGGTGTTGCTGAGGGTGAGTGCGCTTCCAATATCATTCCACCTGGCTACTGCGTCGGCGACGATTGCGTTCGCGCCGGGGGCATCGAGCGAGATCTCCCCGCCGTCGAACACGGCCGCATCCCAATTCACGAAGCTCGCGGTATCGACTTTGATTGTCTCCGAATACGGCGGACCGGGCTGGCAGCTCAGGTTGGGTCGCGTTTCAGCGATTCTCACGTCGGAGTTGTAGCCGGGGTCGTTGGCCCACCCAGAGGCGTCGTAGTCATCGAGGCAGCAGGTGTAGTCGGCGTCGGCGTCGGCGTCGGTGTCGGTGTCGGTGTCGGTGTCGGTGTCGGTGTCGGTGTCGACGTCAGTGTCGGCGGCGCATAGAGCCAGATCGGTGTCCCCACCCATCTTGTCCCCTCCGCTACAGGACATCAACAGGAATACGATCATGAAGTTAATCGGCGATAGTGCTTTGGAAAGGTTCATTATCCACCTACCACATCGTGGTGTCTGTCGAGGGAGTGCGAGGAGCAGAACGTGTCGAGCTGCCGCGCCATCAGAGCGCTGTTCGGCAGGCTCATGCTGGTGGGCACCCGAAGCATCTTGACGAGAAACTTGGTTCCAGTCGTGGCGTACCCGCCCATGTCTTGCTTGAAGCTCGAAGAGGCGATTGCGTAGCGCAATCCGATTGTGGCCCGTGGAAAGTCGGCCGGAGGCGGTGAGCGGTATGGCGCCACGGTTCCGCCCGGAATGGTGAGTTGGTAGGACGACCCCGGTGCGCCGTATAGGGTTCGACCCACCTGGAAGGTAAGGTCTGTCACGATCTCCGTACCGCCCTCCAGGTCAGATCGCGTGTATGAATTGGAGGCAACGACGTCGCCGACGAAGACGAACTCGGACATGCAGACATTCCTGGCCTGAAACCAGGGTGCCTCGCCGAGCGGCGTGGAGATGATCCTAGCCTCTTGCTCGGTTACAGCGTATGTAGTGGCTTGCGCAATGCCCAGGGCGAGGAGCAGGAGAGGTGACATGAGCTGTCCTATTGTTTGTCTTTTGGCAAGATACTGGGGACAATGGGGCAGGTCAAGCACGGCGGGCGGGATTTCTGTCGTCATGCCCAACGATCCGTTCGAACAATGTCCAGTTCCTGGCCGCCAACGCCTTTTTGCAGCCTCTCCCGGCAGATCGGTCCTTGTCTGCCCGTTGCGCCTCTTGGGTCATTGCCACGATCAGGCGAGCTTCCAGCAACCCGGGCGCCGTCCGGGCGCGATCCTCCGAAGACGACACGGAAGCAGGACCCGTGCCATGGCCAGTGGGCGCGTCGGAGAATGGAGCTCCCACCGAGAGAACGGGGTGGATCTGAGTGACTCGT
>PJEL010001598.1_pt1 | contig 22406 bp, 19 predicted proteins | sample 1853271 | NCBI WGS metagenome assembly PJEL01 (sample SAMN08108733, study PRJNA415343) | Invertebrate metagenome, whole genome shotgun sequencing project. | host: Globobulimina | place: Sweden: Gullmar Fjord | collected 2015-08
CGAAGAGGAATCGATCGAGGTCGACGCGATCGACGCGGACCCGCCTCCACGCCTTCGGGATCCCGCATAGGACGGTGAGAAGTGCGGTCTCGAGGCGGAAGTGCCAGCCTTGGACCTCGTCGAGATCCTGGCCCCGGGACTCGACGAAGAACTTCGCCTGGTTCCGGGTTCCGTGCCGCTCCAGGAGCGTCTGGTACTGGCTGGCCCGGGTCACGATGACGACGCGCGGGACGCTGGAGCGTTTCACTTCGCCTCTCCCGCCTCCAGGCGACGGGTGCCGGCTTCGACGAAGTCCTGCAGCATCGAAGCAAAGAGATCCGGTGAGAGGTTGAGGTGGTCGATTCGCTTCAGCTTGCCGGCGAACTCGCGAGCTGCGAGGCCCATCATCACCTGGGTCGGCAGATCCCGGTAGATGTCCATGCGCGCTTTCTCGGCATCGATCTTGGCGTTCTCCAGCATCTCGATGCCGTCGGCGTTGGCCCGAGCCTTGACCCGTGACAGCTCGGCGGATCCATCGACCTCGATGCGCTTGGCTTCGAGGACCTCGGCGGCTTCGCGGCGGCGGTTGGCACCCTCCTGACCGATGAGGTTCTCTTCCCGTCGGGCGAGCTCGATGCGGTTCTTGAGCTCGTTCTCGGCGATGGCGCGCTCGTTCTCGACGGCCTGGGCACGGCGCTGGAAGGTCGCCTGGTCCGACTGCTCCTGGATCTTCTCCCGAGTGGGCATCTGCAGCGCCTTGTCGAGCTCGGCGGTCGGGCTGATGGCGCTGATCCGCACGCTGACGATCTCCAGCCCGGTGTCGGCGAGGCCTTCGTCGGCGTCGAGTCCGGAGCGAATGGCGGCGCGCACATCGTCGAAGCTGAGACCGAGGACCTCGCGAATGCCGAGGTGGGTCGTGGAGGATTCCGTGAACTGCTGTGCGAGCTGGGTGAGCTGCAGCGACAGCTTCTCGAGCGGGGTCTTCAGGTACTTGCCCTGGAGTAGATCGATGGTGAAGTCGACGCGCTGGGCGACCTTGGTGGGGTTGGCGATGCGATAGGTGATGACACCCTGGACGGTGAATCCCTGGAAGTCTGCGGCCCGCCCCCGGAACAGGAAGGCCTGCTCGCGGTCGTCGATGGGGATCTCGGCCAGGGAAGCCGTGAGCGGGAGGAACCAAAAGGACAGACCGCGACCCTCTCGCACCAGCCGACCGTTGGCGTAGTGCAGGATGTGGGAGCTCTGCTCTCCCCGGAGGTGCCGGACGAAGAAGAAGCGGGTGATTTCAGCCATGAGAGGCCTCCTTTGGTTGCGTAGATAGTTGAGTTCAGATCGCCGACCGGCGCACGAAGCGGTACAGCTCGGCGGGACGGTGCCCGACGTCTGCCTCCCGGTCGCCGGTGGCTTCGAGGTCGCCGGACGCCAAGAGACGGCGGCGAAAGCTGTCTTTGTTCACAGTGCGGCCCAGGACGGTCTCGTGGACCTCCTGCAGGCGACGCAGCGTGAAGGAAGGGGGGAGGAGCTGGAATCCGATGGCGGAGTAGTTGAGCTTGCCGCGGATCCGCTTCACGGCGAGGCCGAGGATGTCGGCGTGATCGAAGGCCACTGGCCGTCGCTTTCCATCGGCGTCGAGGAGATCTACCGCTCCGCCGGTCTCTCCGGCCCAGGGAACCTCGACACGAGCGAGCTCGCTGCCCTTGTTGAACATGGAGCGCAGACGCTTGGCATCGACCAGCGCGTAGTAGGTGATGGAGATCACGCGGGTTCGCGGATCGCGCTCGGGCCCGCCAAAGGTGAAGAGCTGCTCGAGCCAGACATCGGTGATTCCAGTCTTCTCACGAAGGGCTCGGCGCGCCGCATCCCGAAGGGCCTCCGCCATGCCGACGAAGGTCCCAGGCAGCGCCCAGTGATCCTTGTGAGGGTGATCCGGGCGGCGAATGACCACCGCGTGCAGCCTTCCCTCCTCGGCTGTGAGGACGGCGATGTCCACGGTGACGGAGGGGTGCTCGAACCTGCTGGCGTCGTAGTTCTCGAGGAACTCGTCTTCGGTCTCGGGGCTCTTCTTCTTCATCTCACACCTTAGCTACACAATACATATATGCACGACGTATCTAAGCGGCAAGGAGGAATGCATTAGACGGGATTCGACAGGTCAGGTCCGGAGTCAAACCCATGGGCTGTGAGCTGGCGTACATATACTCCAGAACTTGCGGAGGTCTTCGTGGACGACTGTGAATTGTGCAGGTTTCACCAACATATGTTCGTCAGCTGACAGGTCATGGGTGCCAGACGAGGGACTTGACCGCCAACTGTAGACTGGAGGACGACCTGAAGACCCTCACCCTCACGCGCCCCGACGACTGGCACCTCCACCTGCGGGACGGGCCCTCCCTCCGCGATGTGCTCGGCCACACTGCGCGGGTCTTTGGGCGGGCGATCGTCATGCCCAACCTGAAGCCACCGGTCACGACGGTGGCCGAGGCAGCTGCCTACCGGGACCGCATCCTGGCTGTCCTTCCCGCAGATGCCGACTTCGAGCCGCTCATGACCCTCTACCTCACGGACGCGACCACTCCGGCCGAAATCAAGAAGGCCAGCCAGAGCGACCTGGTGTACGCGATCAAGCTGTACCCGGCTGGAGCCACGACGAACTCCTCTGCCGGCGTTCAGGAGCTCGAGTACCTGAGCCCAACCTTGGACGCGATGGCTGAAGAGGGCCTTCCCCTGCTGGTTCACGGAGAGGTCACCGATCCCGACATCGACCTCTTCGACCGGGAGGCGGCCTTCCTCGACACGGTGCTCGGGCCGCTTCTCGAGGGACATCCGACCCTGCGAGTGGTGATGGAACACGCGACAACCGCCGACGCCGTGTCCTTCGTGCGCGCTCACGACAACGTCGGCTGTACCATCACGCCCCAGCACCTGGTCTTGAACCGCAACGCGCTGTTCGCGGGCGGACTGCAGCCTCACAACTACTGCCTCCCGGTGCTGAAGCGCGAGCGGCATCGAATCGCGCTGGTCGAGGCCGCGACGTCCGGAGATCAAAGGTTCTTCCTGGGTACTGATAGTGCGCCGCACACGCGTCCGGCCAAGGAAACGGCCTGTGGATGCGCCGGGTGTTTCTCGGCGGCGCAGGCGATGCCGCTATACGCGACGGCGTTCGAGGCCGCTGGAGCCCTCGATATGCTAGAGGGTTTCGCGTCCCACCACGGTCCCGATTGGTATGGCCTGCCGCGAAACGCGGGAACGCTCACGCTGGTCCCCGAAGAGACGGCCCTTCCGCCGTCCTACCCCTTCACTGGCGATGAGGACGTTCGCCTGTTGGCGGGCCAGGCCCTCCCGTGGCGGGTCGCGTAGCGCCTCACGGCTCACGGCTCACGGCTCACGGCTCACGGCTCACGGCTCACGGCTCATGGCTGTGGTCAACGCGACTGCGGATAGGCCTCTTCGACCTCGACGATATCGTCGCCCGAAGCGGGATCCCAGGGCTTGCTGTCGCGGTGCGGATCGCAAGGGAAGAGGCGGTTGATCAGGCGCGGTTGTTGCCGATCGCTCTGCCCCATTCCGCATGTCTCGGGGTTTCGTTCGGGACACAACCGCCATGGTCCCATCTGGGACATGCCAGACATGATGAGTAAGACGAAGCCGATGATGGCGACGCCAACGCCAATCCTGTGGCGGTCGTCCTTGTGCCCCATAGCGCTCAATTCAGTGTCCTCCTCAGGAGCCGTATGATGCCCCCCCGACGCGACGCCATTCGAGCCTACCGGAAGAGCTTCTGGACCTCTTCCTTGTCGGAGCTGTGGGTGAGGTGCTCGTTGAGCAGGAAGGCGTTCTCGGGATCGATCACCTTCGGAGCCAGGATCTCGGCGATCTCGACCTTGTCCGAGCTGTGGACGGCCTCCTCGATGAGGGCTCCGACTTGCTCGATGGTGAAGTGATTGCGAGACGCGGCGCTCTTCACGAGATCGACCTTGTCGCTGGAGAAGGACTCGTCGGAGACGGCGCTGCGGAGCTTCCCAAAAGAGGCGGCGTCCATGGCGACCGGACCTGGCGGAGGACCTGCCGCAGGAGCGGGCGTTGCGCCGACGGCGTCGCGACTGGTGATCTGCAGGGAGCGGCGAGCGTAGTTCAAGTGCACCATCTCGGTGGGTTCCACATCCAGTGTCAGGGAGAGGATCGGCTTCCCGTACAGACTGGAGACCTTGATCTCGTGCGTTCCTCCTGCGAGACCGATCGCCTTGGCCCTGGAGCCCAGGTCGGCGAAGTGCAGGAGCTCGCAGTCCACCTGGACCACCACATGGCTGGCAGTCGTCACGTGGATCTGGGCTGCCGGGGCTGTTGTCGAGGCCAGCAAGGCCAGGGCTGCGATCGCAAATCTCATCGTCTCACTCCAGGTTCGGGCAGCGTACACGGTTGGCATCCTCAACTCACCAGGGCCGGAAAAAGTCCGCGGGGAGGTACTGTGAGGCATGGCTGGTCACGTCTTTGTAGTCCGCAGCGATCTCCGCCGCCTCGCATTGGATGCGTGGCTGCTTCCGTGTGGGCTGGATGCGCAGCCACGCTCGAGCTGGGTTGACGGCGAGTGGGCGGTGAGCTGGCCCAATCCGACCCGAGCTTGGAGAGCTCGAGAGAGCCGGGTCATGCGCCTGGACGGAATGCCCGCTGCACGAGCGACGCCGTATCTGACCCACGTCGGCGGCGGCTATCGGGTAGGGATCGACTGGTTCATGGAAGGCGTGCGCCAGTTCATCGAGGCCGCAGTCGCAGATCTGGGAGGCACGAGCCGCCACGGGCGCACCCGGCCGATCCTCGGGCTACCGGTGGTGGGCACTGGCGCCGGAGGTGCGCGCAGACGAGCGGGCCAGGTGATCCGCGCCCAGCTCGCCGAGATGTATTCCGCCGTCGAACGCCACGATGTCGACTGCGTCCTGGTCACCTACGACGGTCCCACCCAGGCGGCTGCTCAGGCCGAGAGGCGGCGTTGGCTCAAGGAAAGTGGAGAGCAAGGGTGGCCGGATCTCACCCGGGAGCTGGTGGCGGTGGGCAAGGGCCTGGCGCGGAAGGCGAACCGCGGTCGGCTGGTGTTGTTCCTCGGGGCTGGGATCTCCTTCGGCGCCGGACTGCCGATGTGGGGCACGCTGCTGGCGGAGCTCGCCGAGCGGGCTGGCATGGACGAGGAGGAGCGAGAGGCGCTGTCGAAGCTCGACGTCCTGGATCAGGCCGAGCTGATCGAGGGGCGCATGCACGGCTCCCGGGATGTGATGACCGACGAGATCCGGCGTCTGCTCTCGGGTCACGAGTACAGCCTGGCCCACGCGATGCTCGCCGCGCTTCCGGTCTCGGAGGTCGTCACCACCAACTACGACACCCTGTTCGAGCGCGCCTCGGAGGCTGGGGGAGAGATGCGCGTGGCGGTCCTGCCCTACGAGCGGGCGGCGGGCGCGGATCGGTGGGTGCTCAAGCTGCACGGCTGCATCAACCGTCCCGACGACATCGTGCTCACCCGCTCGGACTACCTGCGCTATGGCGCCCGTCGCGCTGCGCTCTCGGGGATCGTTCAGGCGCTGCTGATCACCCGGCACATGCTCTTTGTGGGTTTTTCGCTCACCGACGACAACTTCCATCGGATCGCCGCTGCGGTGCGCCAGGCCTTGCCGCTGGAGTCTGGAGATCCCTTGGGAACGGCGCTCATGCTCTCCACGGGCTCTCTGGTCGAGGAGCTCTGGAAACCCGAGCTCCGAGTGGTCTCCACGGGCGAGGCCGATGATGCCGCCGCCGCCCGACGCCTGGAGATCCTCCTGGACTGGGTCCTCGCCCACACCGGGCGGAGCGTCACCCCGCTCCTCGATCCACGCTACGAAAACGTGCTCTCCGAGCCTGAAAAGGAACTCCGAGCCCTCATCAGCGAGCTGAAGACATCCCTGGCGGGCCTGTCCAAGGAGGCCAAGGAGACCGATGCCCATGCACGACTGCAGCGGCTCGTAGAGAGCTTCGGAGCTCGGAAATGAGTCGCCTTCGGCGGATGCTGCGCGCTGTAGGCGGGATGGGGACGGGCGTCGCCGTGGGGCTTGCAGCTGTCGCTGTCGGGCTCTTTTTCTACCGGTTCGCCCCGCTTCCCGGGACGCCCCTCATGATGATCCGGGCCAGCCAGGGCCATGGGGTCGAAAAGCACTGGGTGGCCCTCGAGTCGCTACCGGCCCATGTTCCACGGGCCTTCATGGCCTCGGAGGACGCCCGCTTCTGTGAGCACTGGGGCGTCGATCTCGAACAGATGGGCGAGGCGCTCGAGGACTGGCGCGACGGCGAGCGGCTCCGCGGAGCGAGCACGATCTCGATGCAGACCACCAAGAACGTCTTCTTCTGGCCGGGTCGCTCCTACCTTCGCAAGGGCTTGGAGCTCGGGTTCACGCCGGTCGTGGAGGTGGCCTGGGGCAAGTGGCGGATCGCCGAGGTCTATCTGAATGTCGCGGAGATGGGGCCTGGGGTCTACGGGGTAGAAGCGGCGGCGCAACACCACTTTGGTCGCTCAGCCGCCGAGATCACTCCGCGCCAGGCCTCGCTGCTCGCAGCCATCCTGCCGAGTCCGCTCACCCGATCCGCGGGCAAACCCTCGTCCTATGTCAAGAAGCGCGCCCGGGAGATCGAGCGTGGGATCCGGCTGGTCGAGGCCGATTGCCTCGCGGAGTAGTGACAGTGTGGACAGTTTTGTTCAAGCGATTTTGCTTTTCGAGAGTACCAGTATGTGAATGAGCGTCTCTTCCCGCCAACTCCGAAGCGCCACCAGGGGTGACCCTGACGCGTTGCACGCCGTGGTGGACGCTTGGTGGCCAAAGATGCGGCTGTGGGCCATGGTGTTCTGCGGCACCCCTCACGCAGCCGAGGACGCGGTCCAGGAAGCGCTGCTGCGATTGGTCAAGCACATTGGCCGCTATGATCCGCGGCGGCCTTTCGGCCCGTGGCTGAAGACGCTGGTCCGAAACGCGTGCAAGGACGAGCTCTCTCGTATCGGTCGTACAGCCAGCTGGGTCGCCCTCGAAACCGACCGAGCCGTGCACCCCGATCCCGGGCGAGTCCTCGATCTGCAGCGCAGTGCCGTTGGGGCGATGGCGGCATTTGCCAACCTGAGTCCCCGGCAGCGGGAGATCCTCGAGCTCGTCGACCTCCAGGGCAACAAGCCGTCAGAGGTGGCCGAGCAGCTGGGACTGTCTGGGAGTGCGGTTCGAGCCCAGCTCTGCGACGCCCGCCGGGCGATTCGATCCCAACTCATCGCGGCCGAAATCCTCCCGCTCCTGAGGCAAGCATGACGTGTGAAGCCATTCGAGATCGCTTGTTGGATGGGGCCACTGCCGACTTCGTCGAACTCGAGCCCCACCTGGCATCCTGTGTCTCGTGCAGCGCGGCGGCCGATCTGATCCGGGCCGCGGAAACCGAGATCGTGCATGAGCTAGACACATTCATCCGCGCTCGAGAACCGGACTGGAGCCTCCTACCCCAACGCACGCCCCGACGCCGATGGGGGTTCCATGGCGTGGTGCTCGCCGTCGCTACCGCCGCCGTCCTCGCCCTTGCCGTGCTCCCGTTGCTGCCGCGAGATCACCCGCTTTCCAGCGTGCCTTTCCTGTTCGGGCTGGGTGAGCAGGAAGCCTCGGATCCGGACGCCATCGACATCACCAGGCTCGACGTGCAAGGGCCGTCCAAGGCCGAGGAGGACGCCGCACTCCGGGAACTCTGGGAGGGCAAGCACGAGGCTCACGACGCGGCGGAGGAGACCTATAGGGAGGCGCTGGCAACACTGGAGTCTACGTCGCTGCTCGAAGCGCAGCTCGGGATCGCCGAGATCCGCGCCGAGCTGGCCGACGAGCTCATGAACGCGGTTCTGCCATCCTACATGACCGAAAGTCAGCGTAGAATCTACCAGATGGGCCTCGATGATCGGGCTTGGATCCTGCGACGGAAGGCCATTGCGGCGTACGGGATGGCCGCATCCACTGCTGCCGACCTCGGATTGGACGATCGCGCTGATGAAATCTTGGTTTTGAGGGGCACGCTCGAAGCCAGTCTGGAGGCACGCAGGGCTGAGAACCAGGCCAGATATGTCGATGAGGATTTTGCGAACTTCGACGCCATCAATGTGCCAGCTCACGCGGCGATCCCACCAAGGCCACCCCCCGAGGGCTGGGAGTCGGAGGACAGACCATCAAGGTCGCCCTATTCGAGGGTCGTCTCGATTGTCGAGCACGAGCGGAGTCGCCAGCGCAGTATTGTCTCGTCAGTCGCTGCGTTCTCTGCCGAGCTCGGGCCCGAGGACAAAGTGGCCTTGATGTCGCTCACCAAGGGCTACGCTGATGCCATACAAGAGAGGTTGGAGGCGACCATCGACGAAGACTCATTCGAATCGACGCGTCTGTGGGCAGTCGAACAGCACTACGCCAAGGCCTGCACCGAGCTTCTGGGCGAGGAGACCTTCGACGCCCTGATCGACTCTCTCCCAAACGAGGTGCGTTGGGCCTTCACGGACAAGAATCGCCCATCGCCACCGCAGGACTCTTCGCCTGGGCGACCATCGACGTGGTCTGGCGAGACGCGTGAGATCCAAAACAACAGTGAGCTGCGCTCCCAACGCAGACACATCTCGTCCCTGGCGGCGTTCCCTGTCGAGCTTGGACCGGAGGGCGACGAGGCCTTGCTGGCTCTCACCAGGCACTACGCTGATGCGCGACACGATCTATTCGACGAGATCGTCCGCGAGGACCTGACAACAGATTCGACAGTCGAGCGCTTCGCGGTGCTCCAGAGAAGCTACGATGAGGCCTACACAGAGCTCCTGGGCGAGGAGACCTACGACGCGCTGCTCGAATACTGGGATGGGGTTGGATTGAACACTGCCACCGGTCGAGCATGGCAACAGACTGCCAAGAGAAATCTCGCCTCGCAGCGCCGGCTTGTTTCCTCTCTGGCGGCGTTCTCTGCCGATCTCGGGCAGGAGGACGAGCAGGCCCTGCTGTCGCTCACCCAGCGGTACTCTGAAGCACGTTTCGACCTGTTGAACGAGGTGATCGACAAGGAGCTGACGCGGCAATCGACAGTCGCGCGTTTCTCGGTTCTCCAAGAGAGCTACGATGAGGCCTATCTGGAGCTTCTCGGCAAGGAGACCTACGACGCGCTTCTCGAATACTGGGATCAGCTTGGGATACGGCGTTGACGACGACCGGGACGGCGCGCCCTCTTCACCATGGGACATCGACGGGCCCACGGAACCATGGGCCTTGGAGGAGCGTGTTGATATCGATGGGATTACTGGCGAAATGGCGTCCCAGAGTGATCGGATATGCAAGAAAGAGCTCGATTCCCAGGTTTCCTCGACCACCCCGACATCTACGCCACGTCGTGCCGATATTGGCAGGAACTCCTGAAGGAGGCAGGTCCGGACTGGCAAACTCCGTGGCTGAAAACGTGCTTCATGAATGGTGAGCCATTCATGGACGGCAATCCGATCGCGAGCGCCATCCACCGTCGCACTCGAAGAGGGATCCGCATCATCCAAGAACCGTTGGCTGGCTCATCGACCATCAGCGCCTGGTTCGACAGGTTCGACGCCGACGGGCCAGAGGAGGTCTTGGAGCTGGTCATCGTGCTCTCGGCAACCGAACGCACGCTGAAGGAGGCGGCCAAGCTCGTTCAAGAGTGGCTCGGCGGGAAAGACCGCGATCGCCTCGAAGACCTGATGAAAGCGCTCCGCTAGCACCTCTATTAGGATGTGACGATGTCCCTGGACGAGCACACCGAATCCGACACGCCCGAAGACCACCTGGTCCTCGCCTTGGAGGTCGACGTCGCCCTGCTCCCGGAGTGGTTCGACGCCATCAAAGACCTCGCCGCAGAGTTCGCCCGCCGCATGGCCGTGATGGAACACCCAGAGACCTGGCGGATTCGCCTGGAACTTCCGAAGGACCGGGTTGCCGACTTCCACGGTCGTCTCGGACAGGCGTGGGAAGTTTTTGTTGCCCAGCGCCGCCAGGAGGGTCGCTGGAGCTAAACATCGACGCAAAGGTGCCGTTCTGTCCGGCATGCGCGCGCTCCTGGTCCTGCTTGTCGTGTCTGAGACAGCGTCGGCGACCACTCGCTCGGTCGGAGCCGCGCAGCCCTTTCTCACGATCCAGGACGCGCTGGCGGCGGCGTCACCAGGGGACATAATCGCCGTCGAAGGCGGGGTCTACACGGGGCCCATCGTCGTCGACATCGAAGTGGAGGTGGTCGGACTCGCCGGCTCGGCGGGGACCTCGATCTTCTCGGCGACCCAGGATCCCGCTGTGACCCTGTCGGGGGGAGACCTGTATGGTTTCGACGTCCTTGGCATGTTCGACACCGGCGTCTTGGTCGCCGATGGTTTCAGCGCCACGGTCGACGACCTCAGGATCGCCGGGATGAATGCCGGCGCATCGGCCATGCACGTCGGCGTGGGATCTACGTTGATCCTTAGGAATGCGGAGCTCGACGGTAACGTGGACTCCCTCGGTCTCGGTGGACATGTCTACGTTGCAGATGAGGGGATTCTAGAGGTTCGGAGCGCGAGCTTCACCGGCGGAATGGCGGCGCGCGGAGGTGCGATCTTCGCGGAGCCGACGGCGACGGTGACCATCTACGACGGCCTGTTCGAGGGCAACACAGCTGTGCAGGGCGGGCACCTCGTCGGCGTTCAGGCCTGCTTCGGTTCGGTCTTCCGGAACGGAATCGCGACCGATGTCGGCGGCGCGGGGCAGGACAGCTGCTTGGTCTCGGCTCGGAACCTCTTCGAGGGAAACAACGCCGGCGGGGACGGTGGCGCGCTGCACTTCACCGGCGGGCACGGCGTGTGGATCTCCGAGACCGCCTTCGTGGACAACTCTTCGGGTGGTGATGGCGGCGCGGTCCGGATGGGGAACGACCTCGACCCCAACCCCGCCGTGGCGAAGAGCTACTTCTGCGGCAACAGCGCCACGGGCCTCGGTGGCGGGATCTACAGTCACTTCTGGAGCGACGTTGCGGGCCTCCAGACCCTGGGCTCGATGTCGGTTCAGAACACGGTCTTTGCCGCGAACAGCCCCTCGGCGATCACCCACTCCAGCCAGCACTTCGACGGCACCGCCGGGGGCCCTGTCAATGCGAGCTACAACACCTTCGTGGACAATCCCTCCGGAGGCCTCGATCAGTTCCTGTCCGAGCTCCCCGAGGTGATCGGCAACATCTTTGCGGGCCACGGAGCGGCATTCACAGATCGCAGTCCCTATCGGTTCGACAACGGGCTGCAGCACGACAACCTGTGGTTCGACAACAGCAACGACGCGGTCTCGGACTATTTGCCGAGTGTCTCTGCGGTCTTTGCGGACCCCGAGTTTGCCGGTTGGTCCGACGATGCAGACTGCTGGAACGACGACTTCCGCCTCACTCTGGGCAGTCCGGGCATCGACGCGGGCGATCCCAGTGATCTCGATCCGGACGGCAGCCTTGCCGATCTCGGTGCCCACGGTGGGCCGAGCGCCTCCACCGAGTCGCTGTCCGACTTCTTCGGCAACCTCGATCCCGGACCCAATCCGACGTTGCGAGTGGTTCCCGGACTGCCCGATGTCGAGGATGGTGCAGATGTGCCGGAAGACGTCGACGACGACGCCGATCCTGCCGATCCCGCCGAAGACCCTGGCACCGATCCGGAGTCCGCCGAACAGCGATCTTCCTTTGACCGCGACGATCCGTGCCCGGGAGTCGAGAACATCGACAGCGACGGAGATGGTGTTCTGTCCTGCGAAGACTGCGACGACAGCGATCCGCGGGTCCAGGAGTGCGCGCCTGACGGGCTCGTCGAGAGGCACTCCTCCTTCAAAGGCGGCAGCGGCTGCGGCTGCTCCAACACCAAGACCGGTTCTCTGGCCTGGGTTCTGCTCCCGCTCCTCTGGATCCGGCGTCAAACGCGGATATCCGCCCATAGGACGCTGGCAACAGCGTCGTAGACGACCACTCTGCCCCGGTCGTCACAGAGCACGACACCGCCTTCGGCATCGACGCGCGCGCGCACCACCCTCGACCCGTTCAAGGTCAGGAGACGATGGTGTCCGCCGCTGCCGAGGACGGTCACTCTGGCGCCCTCGTCGGAGATCTCGACCTCGGCACGCCAGCCGTTGCGCGACGGCACCGCGTGGCCAGGCCGGCGCTCGCGAAGGCGCATTCCGGCGAGATCGTGCACCCAGTCCTGCTCCTCCCCGTCGGTGAAGAGGCTGCTGATGAGCTGATCTTCGGTCTTGTGCATGGCCAGGACTGCGGTGGCGGCGCTCGGGAGCTGCCAGGCCGCGCGCCAGTCCTCGGCGTTTGTTTCGATGGCGAGCAGATCACAGGTGGTGCTGAAGTCTGCGTCTTCGATGATCCGTCGCTCGGCAGCCACCAGCCACTGATCGCCGTCAAAGGTGTCGCACCAGCTCGTCAGGACGGCTTCGGTCCACGGCTCGGCCTGGCCGGTCACCAGGTCGATTCGGCAGATTGCGACGTGGTCTCCTCTTCCGATCAGTCCGATGGCGCGCGAGCCGTCCTCGTCCGCCACCAGCGAGGCCGCGGGCAGGTCGAAGTGTGCGATCAACCGGCCATCCGACGCGAAGCGGGCAATGCCGGACTCGCCGAGGGCAACCAGGAGGTCGCCGGACGGGAGGCGGATTGCATCGAAAGCGCGGGACAGCCCCACATCTGTCGCGGCCCACTCCGGAGCGTGGTCGCGGTCCAGCTCGGGCTGACTCAACGGGGGAAGGTCGGCGCTCAGAGACATCTGAGCGCTAGCCGTCACCAGCTTTCGGACCAGCATCTGGCCGGGAACGTCGGGACTGTCACGGACCAGGGCCCGCAGTGCCGCCCGCACCAGTGCCTGGGTCTGCGGAGTGGCTGGCTGGGTCGTCAGCGCCTCGGAGAAGGACCGGCGTTCGCGGCGACTTGCCGGATCATGGCGCGCCAGCAGTGCCAGGCCGAGGCGGCGCACGTCGGGCCAGGTGTCCGGGAAATAATCGAGCTGGCGGGCCAACATTTGCGCACCCGCTGGGCCGCCGAGAGCGACGGCCTTGTACACCCAGTCCCGTGCCGAGGGACGCAGGCGCTCGACGGGCCAGATCACCAGGACGGCCGCCCCATACTGACCGGCATCGGCCAGAAGTCCCGCCCAGATGGCTCGAAGGTGGTCGGCCTGGGTGCGGTCGGTCTCGCCGATGCGGCGCAGGGCATCGGCAAAGGCTCGGTTTGTACGGGCGATCCAGATGGCGCGCTCGATCTCTCCGGCCAGCCAATAGAGCTTGATGATCCAGGCGACGTCGAGTTCCCTGGCCTCGGCGAGCTTGGCGGCCAGCTTGTACTTGCCGTGCTTTTCGAGGAGAGAGACGGCCTTCTGCACCTCTCCGAGCAGGTCGGCGTACACAAAGGCGGCCTCCTCGTAGCGCTCACGCTCGATGAGGGACTGGGCAGCGCTCAGGTAGGTCTTGCGCAGGGTCTCGTACAGAGAGGGGCCGGTCATCAAGCTCCCGCCGCTCGAGACACGAGGTCCGAGGTTCAGATCCAGCGACTGGCGGGGTGTCGGCATACGCAGCATGGGGTGCGTCTCGCTCTCGGACTCTCCGCCGAGGGGGATTGCCCGTCGCAGGGCCTCGGCGATGTCACCATCGGTGAACTCGTCGAGGAGCTTCTCGAGGTATTCGGCCTGTCGATCGCCGATCATTCGCCCGAGTCCAGCCTCGACCGCGGCGTTTGCGGCGAGCTTCTCCAACCAGCGCGCAAGTCGCTCCCAGACACTCGGGCCGGCGGGTTGGGGCAGTGGCTCGGGCTCCGATCCCGCCCCGGATCCGGTCGTCGCCGACAGATCCATCTCGGTCTCGAACGTTCCCGCGGCAAGTGCGGGCGGTCTCCGCAGCCAGCCCACCATCTTGGCGATTGTGCGGTCCAACCAGCTCGGCTGGTGGGCGACGGGCAGCTGCTCCACGATCGCCTCGCGGCGGTTCATCTTCTGCATGGCCACCAGGATCTCGGCGACTCCTCCGTCTTCCTCGGCCACCTTGAAGACCTCGCGCTCGACCCGGCGTACTCTCTCGGGTGGACCCACGACGGCCGCGGGCGGCGCTCCCAAGTCGGTGAGAGCGGCGGTGTGGAATCCGGCATCGATCCATTCCACGGGATCTACCTCATCTTCGGTGGAGCGGATCCACACGGTGGCTGTGCCATTGGTCGCGAAGACCACGCCGGCGGCTGGCCCAAGCGCCTCCACCTCGTCGGCGCTGAGTGGGATGGCGGAGAGCCTCCCGTGACAGCGAACAATCGGCGTTCCAACCCAGGGATCGCGGAGTCTCTCCACCCGACCCAGCAGCACGACGAATCCCTGTGGCAGACGAAAGACTCGAGTCCCCGGCTGCCAGATCTTCAGGATCCGCTCGCGGGCCGTCTCCTCTGTCATGAGCTCGGTGCTGAGGAGGAAACCCTCCACAGCGTGGCGGCCGACGTGCGCCAGGGCCTCGGGAAACACCGTCACGGCGTTCCCACCTGGAGCTTGACGTGGTGAACACAGGCATAGGGGTCATAAAAACCCATCTCTCCGTTGGCGAGCCAGAAGCCAAAGAGCTTGCGGGAGCGGCTGAGGTGGGCGCTGATGATGGGGACGCCGGTCTCGAAGAGGGTTCTCGTGCCGCCGCGTCGGTGGGCCCGCACCGCCAGACGATCGGCGGAGATGGCGTACATCGCATCGGCGGCGGCGCCGAACTCGCAGGCGAAGACCTCCTCGTCCGCGGGCACTGTGATGGGTGTCGATGCGCTGGGCTCCCAGGTGTAGCGGCGAATCCTCACTGCCGTCCAGGCTTCGGTTCCCGACGGGATCCCGATCACCGGGTTGCCGCCCCAGTCGAAGCCTTGGACCCAGGTCAGTGGCCCCTCGGACGGCAGCGGCTTGTGCTCTACGGTCCAGTCCCGCATCCCGGTTGCGGCGAGGTTTCCCCCCGGCCTTGGACCCTGGAGAATGACCAGAAGTCTGGCGTTTTCCTCGGCCACCATTCCGAACAGGGTGATGTCCGAACGGAAGACCGGGGCCGTCTCGGAGTACAGCATCGTCAGGGTGCCGGTGGCGAAGCAGGCCACCCACAGCGCTCCGCGGGCATCCTGCAGGAGCACCGAAGCCCGCTTCTCCTCGTGGCGCGGGTTCTCCGGAATGGAAGGTTGTCCGGGAGGAAGAACATAGGCGGTGCCGATCGGGTGGGAGGCGTCTGGCAGCGCGAAGTCCCGACTCAGCGGGATTCGGGGCCGGGCGTTGCCCCAGTGGCGGTGGTCTTCGAGGAGGCGATGCTGGAGCCATCCGTCGGCGGCGACCACGCAGAACAGGCGCTTGCGATACCAGCCGGCCGCCACTGGGTGCTCATTGTGCAGGCGCCAGTACCGGTATTCCCGCGGCCGGAGCCAGTCGGCCCGCGGCGTTCCCCAGCTGCGGATCTGGTCACCGGTGTGACTGATCACCGCACCGCCAGCAGCGTTGAAGCGAACCGATCCGCGCACCGGGTAGTCGGATTTCGGCCACTCGATGGGGTCGGGGATCCGGATGGAGAACGGGTCGCGAATCAGCCCGGTGCAGATGGGATCCGGTGGCAGCGGCAGCACGATCTCCAGGGGCCGTCGCCCCCGTCGGTGATGCAGCGCGACGACGGCTTCCCGGCGCTCTGGGTCGTATGGATCGAGGATCTCGATGCGGTGCGTACCGGGCATCAAAGCTCCAGCTCCACCGATGGTCCACACGTCGCTGTCGATGCCGTCTTCGGCCAGTTTCTCCTGCCATTGTTGGAGGGTCGCAGCGGTTGGCGTCTCGGCCGTTCGCCCGGAGAACAGGATCGGCCCGACCGCGCGATCCAGGTCTGTGTGCAGGACCCCGTGCTGAAGATGTCCCCACTGAAGCAGTCCTCCCACCTGATCGGCGCGGCGCTTCAGCACCATGAGGATGGCGAGGTGAACCAGGCGAAGCGGCCCCAGCTGGTCGGGTCCGGCGTCGAAGAGCGCAACCGTTCTCCGCGATCCGTGCGGTTCGATCCGGGCCGGCTGCAGGAAGAGGTGCTCGCGCATGGCCGCCCGGCGCAGGAACTCGTCGGGGAGCTCGTCGGCGAGGACCCACTCCGTGAGGAGGAGCCGGTCGTAGGTGCCCCGCTGGGAGAGTCCGTCGAAGCCGTTGGGCTCACCGCTGGGGGAGTGCGAGGGTCGGCTGCGAAGAGGCCCAATGGCGGCGGATAATCGTGGAAGCCAGGGGCCGATCTCGGCGACGAACTCCGGCTTGAACAGGGAGAGATCGGCGGCCCATGGCTCCAGGATCGGCGGGATCACAGGTCCATCCAGGCGCGCAGTGCCGACGGATCCAAGGCCCGGGCGCGGGCGAGGGGAATTGCCAGCAAGGCATCCGGGAGGGCGGCGATGGGACCCTCGAGCTTCAGCGTCCCGCCGATGGATCGCAGCACGAGGGCGGGGTGTCTGTCCGGCCTCAGCAGCGTCGGGGTCCACAGGGCTGGCGCGATGGGATCCGAACCGAGGTACACCACCCCGTCCACCCAGGGCAGGACCTCTGTTCGCCCGATGACCACTAATACCTCATCGGTGGCGACCCCTCGCAGGCCCTCGACGCCAACCGCGAGGATCCGGGCAGCGAGGCGTCTCGCGACCTCTCCAACCCCGACGGCCGCGACGGGCTTCAGGCTCTTGGCGCGCCGAACCCACCGCACTGGTAGTGCTGCGGTCAGGCGGTCTTCTCCACGATCTGGCGCCGGATCCCAGCGAGGTCGTCGGGCAGGGTCTCGGTGTCGAAGGCGGCATCCATCTCCCTTGCAACGCCCTCCAGGCGAAGGCGCCAGCGCTTCTGCTCCTCGGGTTCTTCCGGCTCGGACTGCAGGAGCTGGTTGGCCGCTTGGGCAATACGCGTCGCTCGGGCGGCCGGTCCGAGGCTGGCTTCCTCGGTGGCGGCGGGCAGTGCCTGGTTCTCGGAGGCGGAGAGCAGATCGCGGAGGACCGTGCGCGCCAGGGTCTGGGATTCTCCGTCGGGAACCGCGTACACAAGCGGCCAGAGATCGGCCTCGGTAGGTCCTTGTCGGCCACCGAGTGCTCCGGCGGCGGCCACCAGGCGCTGGATCTTGACGATCCGTCGATCCGAGAGAATGATCCCTGCGTTTCTCAGCATCCTGACCGCATCTGCCAGGGGAAGCCTCACCGCAGACAGGTCGGCGGCGCGCGCCTGCTCGGCCAGGGCGTCGACGTCGGCGACTGACGCTGTCCGGACCTCGGCGGTCCCGGTCTCCACGCCCCATCCGGCCTCGAGCAGATCTTCGAGGCGGGTGTCGGGGATGGACTGCACGAAGGATCGGACCAGGAACCTGTCCGAGAAGGCAGCTAGTGCCTCGTCATCGGGCAAGGCATTGCTGGCGCCGACACACACTCGGAGCGGGCACTGGGTGATGGTCCTCCCCCGTCGAAAGACGCGGTCGTTGAGGATGCCGAGCAGGGTGTTGAGGATGGCGGTCGAGCCGAGGAACACCTCGTCGAGGAACGCGATCTCGGCCTCGGGAAGCATGCCGTCGGTGCGCGTCGTCACCTCTCCTTCGCGGAGTCGCTTCAGATCGATCGGGCCAAAGATCTCGGATGGCTCTGTGAAACGGCCGAGAAGGTACTCAAAGTACTGCCCCCCCAGGGCGCGACTCACGCGGCGGACGGCCTCGCTCTTGGCGGTGCCGGGCGGGCCGATCACCAGGATGTGCTCCCGCGCCACAGCGGTCAGCGCGATGAGCTGAACCAGGCTGTCGCGCTCGACGAGTCCGTGGGACGCATCGGAGAGCGCGCCGTGCAGACGCTCGGCCGCCGCTGTCTTGTCGTTCATTCGTAGTACCGCCTGGGCCCAAGATGGTTGGTGTGCTCACTGAACGCAGATCGTTCCAGTGAGCGCAACCTACTGTCGCATGCAGACGTGAGTGGCCAGCAATCTCGCCGGAGTACGCGTCGATCACGACTCCTGTCGCAACAACAGTGACGGAAACCACGTCTGGGCGGCACTCTGGATGATCCGTGATCGTGGACACCCTCCACCCCTCGTCGTGCCTCTCCGGACTGCCTACGAGTTCAGCTGCCAATGAGCATTCCGCAGGTGCGCTCTCGAGCCATTCCTCTTGGCGAACAGCGGCGATACAGATCGCGGTGTCGGCGTCGATGATTCCGCTCTCGGGGCCATTGGCCGCCTGTGTGCAGCACGAGACGACATCACCATTTGTTTTGCATGGGTACTCGTGGGGGCAGACGGGGCCTTGGCATGCGCCGGCGGCGAACCCCATGACTCCCAGGACGAATTGGCGTTGTGACATCGTGATTCAGAGTAGCACCGGTAGAAGCGCCACGCCGCCAGCCTCAAAATGGGGTCGCAAGCGACCTATTTCCCGTCTTGGGCTGTTCGCCGCCTGAGGCCGATAGCCAGCGCCACCAAGAGCCAACTCGCCGCCCCGCCACCGCTGTTGCAGCCGCACTCGGCGCTCTGGCATCCGTTGGTGTAGGCCCGGCATACCAAGTCCGACTTGGGATTGATGTTCACTGTTGTGTCGTCGCAGTCATCGGCGTTGTCGACGTACCCCTCGGGCGGGCTGCAGGCCCTCACGGTCTCGGCGCTGCCGTAGCCGTCCCCGTCCTCGTCGAGATGCCAAGCGCTCTTCTGGCACGGCGTGCCGTAGACGGCTCCGTAGGTGCTGATCATCAGGTCGTCGAGGCCATCGCCGTCCACGTCACCGGCCCCCGAGACGGAGTGTCCGAAGTTGCCGTCGCTCCAGTGGTTGTTCGCGGCGCTGTACTTGATCTCGGTGGCCACCTCGATGCCGCCGTCGCCGCCGAAGTACACGTAGGCAGCGCCGCTGGTGGCCGGGGCCAAGGACGCGGCGACGATGACGTCGTCGAAGCCGTCGCCGTCCACATCGCCGATGCCGGAGACCGAGTACCCGTAGGCGTCCGTCGGCGCTCCGTCGGACGCCGAGAGCCACATCTCGCTGTCGGGATCGATGCCCTCGGCGCTGCCCAGGTACACCAATGCCGCGCTGTCGGCACCGCCGAAGGCTCCGACAATGACGTCGTCAAAACCATCGTCGTTCACGTCGCCGGCTGAAGAGACCGAGACACCGAAGGAGAGGCCGCCGACCTTGAGGTGGATCTCGGTGCCGAGGACCAGGCCGTCTGGCGTGCCGAGGTACACGTAGGCGACGTCGAGTTCACCCTGGCCCACGATTACGTCGTCGTAGCCATCGCCGTTCACATCGCCTGCTCCCGACGCGGCGACGGCCGCCCAGCCCGGCTGCAGCACGCTCTCCGCGTCCTCCGACAAGCCGTTGCGGCCACCGTGGTAGACCACGGCGGCGGCCTCGCAGTCCAGCTCGGGATCGGGCCGGCTCGACACGATCACGTCGCCAAAGCCGTCGCCGTTCACGTCCCCAGCACTCGCGACCGTGTCCCCGAACTGGTAGCAGAAGGCCGATTCTGTGAGCTTGTCCTCGCGATCTGTATCGATGCCGTTCCTGCCCCCGAAAAATACATAGGCGGCGCCCTCATCCCTGAAGTCGCCAGGAGCGCCGACGATCACGTCATCGAAGCCGTCGCCGTCGATGTCGCCTGCTCCCGAGACCGCAGCGCCCAGCCGGGCACCCTCGGAGTGATCGGAGGCGGTGAGCCGGCGGTGCACGTCCAGGCCCTTGGCGGTGCCTCGATAGACATGGGCGGAGCCGCTTGCCGTGGACCCTTGGTCGTCTTCTGGGGCGCCGATGATCACGTCGTCGTAGCCGTCTCCGTCGACGTCGCCGGCATCGGAGATCGAGTAGCCAAACCAGTCGTATCCGCGGTCCGGATCGCCAATGCGCGTGTCGTCGCCCAGCTTCACGCCGAGCAGGATCGCGAGGACGACAAACCACAGGGCGGTCACGGTGAGTACTCAGTATTGTGCGTCATACGCCAGGAACCTTCGATCCCACTCGATGGATGCCAGTGTTCGGAACCTTGGTACACGTCCACCAGGTACGATCCGGGTTCGATGCTCTTGTACCCGTCGAAGGTCTCGTCGAAGTGAAAGCCAGGTGCCCACCCGCAGGAGCGGGCCGTGCACCAATCGCCGCGTCGGAGACAGATGCACAGATTCCCGACGGGGAAGGCCAAGGTGCCGTCTATCCTCCCTTGGCCCACGTCGAATTGCCCGACCGTCACCTCGTACGAATCGGCGTCCAGAAAGAAGTCCCCGGCCTGCTCTGCCCGACACGGAGGGTCTCCGTGGTCTGCGCCCCTCGTGGCGTCGGAACCCGAGCGTCCATCGGGAGCCGCGCAGGCGCCCATCGTGAGCAGCAGAATCCAACGTGGGAACCGGGACGGGGTCATTGCCCTATCGACGCTCGACCCTCGATGTCGTCCCACAGAAATCTCGGGGCCGACACTATATCAGCCTCCAAAGCCTGCTTCGGAGGATTCTGTTGGCTCCGTGGATCCCGGTTCGTCGGTGACGATGACGCCGCGCACCAACACCACCCGCATCGCCGCCTTTCCCCACGCCTGCAGGGTGTCGAGGACCGTCGCGGGCACCGCCGAGCAGCGGCGTCGTAGCAGGGCCTCGGCTTCGTCGAGCTCATGGGTCGACAACCACTCCACCAGCCCAGCTCGGTCGAGTCGATAGCGGTCGACGACGTCCCGAGACAGGCAGCGACCGAGCCGCTCCAGCTGAAACCGCTCCCACGGCGTGACGGCATTGGGGGGAACCACGATCTCCAGATCGGAGGTGATCCAGACTGGCGGTGGAGAAGGTGCCTCCCCGGCTGCCCACAGTCGTCCATCCGGGGTGGCGGCAAATACCCCAGGTGCTCGGCGGATGATTCCCAGCTGCGCGAGGGTGGCCAGGACCTCCAGGACCATGGGGGCCTCGACGTTGGCGAAACTCTCGGCGTCGCACAGCCGGACCGCTTCGCCAGCGACCAGTGGATACACGGACTGACCATCGCGGTGCCAGGGCGCAAACAGCACGTCGCGGTGCTGGTCGGCGAGCTCCTCGAGGAAGATCATCTCGTCGATGGAGCCGTCCTCGGCGGCGGCCAGCGCGGCGGCGACAGCGGGCAGTACGGCGTGCAGATCGCGGTCGACCAGGCGCTCGACGATCCCGCTGAGGGCCTGGCGGGTGTCGCCTTCGAGGATGGTCTCGAGTTTTGGATCCAACCCGAGCTGCCGGGTGAATGGGTCGGTGGTGACGACCCCGAGCAGCTCCAGGGCACGCAGGGCGCGGGACCAGCGCACCTCGCGCTCGAAGTCGCCGGTAGAAGCCAGGCTGGCGCTGCCCAAACGTCTGCCGAGCTTGCGGCCCGTGGAGCGGTCGAGGGTTCCGGCGTGGGTGCGACGCGGCGCATGGTGTGCCAGGGCCGCCGCCAGTGAGGCCAGATCGTGCAGAAGGCCGACCGGACCTGGTCCAACCGGAGACAAGTCGTCGGTCAGCGGCATCGCCGCCTCGGCGAAGTCGTAGGCGATGGGAGGGGGAGGGGGAAGGTGGGGATGCAGGTGATATCGGCCAGCACGGGGCGGCGCGTCGTCGGGGAGAGCCTCGATCAACCCACTGCCGTGCAGGACATCGACCGCCTGCGCCTGGCTGACCGGATCCCAGACCCGGCGTCCGATGACCACGTCGTCCAGGGCGTGTCGCTGCGCCGCGAACAGCACCTTGCGAATGTCGGCCGGCAAGGCTGCGATGCGGGCTTCGATCTCCGAGCGATCTGTTTCGACTGGGGCCTGCTCACGCCTCGCCCAGCGTCTCAAGACCGGTGACCCACGGCGGGCCAGGATCGGCGCAATCTCCTCTTGAAAAGAGGGCAAGGCCACCCGCCGTCGCGGCCCGAGGCGCTCGCCGAGGTGAGCCTCTATCGGCGCCATCGCCTCCAGCTCGGCCCAGACCGAGGGCGTGAGGACCTCCAGCACCGACACAGCCCGCTTCAAGATGCCAGCTCGATGCGGTACGGGTAGCCTTGCTCGGTCAGGAACAGCTGACGGCGCTCGGAGAACTCCTGCTCCCGGGTGTCGGCGGTGACCAGCGTGTAGAAGAAGGCCTGGTTGTTCCCCTCCTTGGGTCGCAGTACCCGCCCGAGGCGCTGAGCCTCCTCTTGCCGACTGCCCCAGCTTCCGGAGATCTGGATGGCGACCGACGCGGTGGGCAGGTCGATGGCGAAGTTGCCCACCCGAGACAGGGCCAGCGCCCGGATCTCTCCACGCCGGTAGGCACCGAAGATTCGCTCCCGTTCTTTTGCTGGTGTCTTGCCGGTGACAATGGGCAGACCAAAGCGCTTCGCTACCCACCGGAGCTGGTCCAGATAGGTGCCGAGAACCAGCGTCTGTGCACCGTAGTGGCGCTCGAGCAGCTTTTCGTCGAT
>PJEL010001599.1_pt1 | contig 22397 bp, 18 predicted proteins | sample 1853271 | NCBI WGS metagenome assembly PJEL01 (sample SAMN08108733, study PRJNA415343) | Invertebrate metagenome, whole genome shotgun sequencing project. | host: Globobulimina | place: Sweden: Gullmar Fjord | collected 2015-08
CATTACTTTATTAGCAAGTTGATAAGGTATTGCAAAGAAAATACCTTGAATGGATAGTTGCGGATTAGACTGAGTGAATTTTCTTGAATTGATAAACACGGTTTTCATAGCTATTAAGGGCTAATAAACCACTATCAACAGTAAAGCCAGCACTCTCAAGGCCATCAATAATTAAGTCAGGTGATAGCGCACTAAAATTAAACTTTGCCATTAGCGCTTATTGAAAAATCGGCTTTCTTGCTCGATTCTCGCCTCGCCTAACGGTGCAACTTGTTCTACGGTAAAACTAATCGTAGTCATATACTTTTCCAATTCATAAGGGTCAACAGAAATACTAATAGGCAATGTAAAAACAGTCGCTGCCTTCACTGTGACTTCTTGCTTGCCATGCCATTTGGTATTTTCAATACCTTTAACAGAAAGCTTATAGGTATTATCAGTTTGTGACATATTGAGAATTTTTAAAGTATATACATTCTCTATTTCACCATTAAAATTCTCTTTGGCGAGTTCCGTTCGGTCACGAATAATATCTAGCGATAAAGGAACTCGATTAACAATTTCAAGCACCAACATAGTGCTCATTACAACAAGTAATACTGCATAGCCAATTAATTTAGAGCGTACTAGGTTAACTTTTTTACCCTTTAATTCATGCTCTGTGGTATAGCGAATCAGCCCTTGTGGATAATTCATCTTATCCATTACCCCTGAACAAGCATCGACACATGAACCACAGTTAATACATTCATATTGTAAACCATTGCGGATATCGATTCCGGTAGGACAGACTTCAACACATAAATTACAATCGATGCAATCGCCAAGTCCCATAGCCTTATGATCTTGTTTTCGTCCACGAGCACCACGACCTTCACCACGTTCGCTATCATAGGCAACAGTTAAGGTATCTTTATCAAACATCGCAGATTGAAAACGTGCATAAGGGCACATATGCATACAAACCGTTTCACGCATCCAACCGGCATTGCCGTAGGTAGCTATAGTGAAGAAAGCCAGAATACCAGCCATCATGGCGGTTGTATCAAGAGTAAATACATTGATGAACAAATCTTGCATTGGCGAGAAATAGCCAGCAAAGGTCATTGCTGTAAACAGGGAGAAAAGTAACCAGGCACTGTGCTTTAAGGTCTTACGAATTATCTTATTCGCATTCATTGGCTGCTGATCTAACTTTCTTCGCTGGTTTGCTGTTCCTTCAATTTTCTCTTCAAACCAAATAAAAATAAAAGTCCACACGGTTTGTGGACACATATAGCCACACCAGACTCGACCAAGAAAAGTAGTGACAAAAAACAGTAGAAAAGCGCCTAGAATAAAAAACCAAGCCAATAAGGTTAAGTCTTGTGGCCATAAAGTTAGGCTCCACAAGGTAAAGCGTTGTTCGCTGATATCGAACAATACCGCTTGATGACCATTAAATTGTAACCAAGGTAACATAAGGAAGAAAGCGAAATAGACTAGGTTCATCCGTTGTCTTAACTTCTGGAAAAAACCCGAGTTTTTACGAACATAAATTTGATCCCCCGGTTTATAGCGCTCTTTCCCAGTATTTTTTGTACCATGAATTTTTACATTCTTAATGGGAATATGCTGCTGAACAGGCTTTTTATTTGGCGTAGATGTTGAGGATGATTGGTCGTTTGTACTCACGATGAATCCTTGATAAGCGAAGAAAATACTACTAACGGATTACTAACAAAGACGAGTTAGTATCAAAAGAGAAATGATTTTATTAACAAAAGCGAACAATAGCCAATATTTTATTACCTTCAGGCTACTATTTAATATAAAATCATCTCTTCAAATTTATTATATGACATATTATGAAGCATTTATTGATCTTAATCGTTGCCGCGGCACTCTATTTTCATTTCTACCCAAATGAAGAAGTGACTAATTTTTATCAAGAGAAGATAACTTACCTAAAAGGCATCTTCTCAGAAGTTGGTGATACTAAAATCCGCTTAAAGGCTGATAAAATTTATACGGATTTAGAGAGTGAGTTAGAAAATTTTTCTGAAAAAGAAATCGAGCGCTTAAAAGTTATCACCTCAAATAGGCTAGTAGTTAAAGAGTTCTATCATCAAATTTGTCAAACCGAGCAACGCGATATTGTTTTTCATATTACCAATGAAAGAAAAGTTTGTGCGACCATTAGTCGTTACACTAATCTGCTTTAACCTCCTAGGTTAAAGCATCCTTTTCCAGCACTAGCTAGCAGACAACTTCACCAGTAACTGAGCGAAATTTTCGCTCGCTTGTTTTTGCGCTAGATGTTGCTGGCCTTTTACCTGCCAGATACCATTCACCATGACATCTGCTACTGGGCTTTGCTGACTAGCAAATATCACACTATCAAGTAAATGCTGACTTGCATTAGCAAATAATTTAGTTTTTTCGCCATCAAGTACTAATAAATCAGCTTGTTTACCTATCGCTAAGCAACCGGTATTACTATTGGTACTTTGCGCGCCACCTAGAGCTGCTTGTTGCCATAAGTTTTGACCTACAGAGGCTTGCTCTGTTGTCGCTAAAATTGCCCTTTGCTGTCGTATTAGGCGCTGAGCATATTCAAGCCAACGTAACTCTTCAATAGGATTGACTGATATATGGCTATCAGAGCCAATGGCAATTGTACCATTTTCAGCTAAGAATTCAGTGGTTGGAAAAATACCATCGCCTAAATTAGCTTCCGTCGTTGGGCAAATACCTGCGATTGCCTCTTTAGCAATAATGCCTTTTCTTTCTGACTCATCAAGGTGCGTCGCGTGAATTAAACACCAATATTTATCAAGTTCAACATTATCAAGTAACCACTGTACTGGCCTCTTACCGTAATGGCTTAGGCAATCATCAACTTCTTTTTGTTGCTCACTAATATGAATATGAATCGGTGCTTGCTTATCTAAGCTACGAACATGTTTTACCGCACTCATCAACGATGTTTTATCAACCGCGCGTAAAGAGTGTGGTGCAATACCGACATTAGTATTTGGAAACTGCTCACTCAAGCTAAAAGAGTCACTGACTAATTGGTTAAATTGTTCTGTTGAGTTGATGAAGCGCTTTTGCCCATCAGTTGGAGTTTGTTCACCAAAACCACTATGTTGATACAATACTGGTAATAACGTTAGCCCGATACCCGCTTCTTCTGCAGCTTCAAAAATGGCTTTTGCCATAGTCGCTAATTCCGCGGAATTGCCATTATAGCTACTACCATCAATATCATGATGTAAATAATGAAACTCAGCTACACGGGTATAACCCATTTTCAGCATTTCAATATACAATTGTTTAGCAATATTTTTGGCATCAACTTCTGTGAGCTGCGCTAAAAATTTATACATGATTTTACGCCATGTCCAAAAGCTATCTTGCCCTTCACTACCTTGTTCACTAAAACCAGCAAAAGCACGTTGAAAGGCGTGAGAGTGACAGTTAACCATGCCAGGGATCACCACACCTTGGGCTATTTCTGCGCCTTCAATCATGCCTGCTTCAATAGCCGTGATCACACCTTGTTCAATAGTAATGGTTTGTTTACTTGCCCAACCATCATTTAATAAAATATTTTCTGCGTATAGTTTCATATTGCTCAACTAAATTTGTTATGGAAACGACTAAGATTAAGGTAAGCTTATTTTTGCTGAGTAAAGTCAGCTAAACATTCTACAAACATCTTCAGCTTTTCTTTCACTTGCTCTGCTTTTTGAATATTATAACGATCGCTTGGTTCATCCATATAAGTATGTTGCGATAATTCTAATTGCACAGCATGAATATTTTCACCCGGCTTGCCATATCCTCGGGTGATATAACCACCTTTAAAGCGGCCATTCACTACACTCGAATAAGGCGATAAATCAAGTTGACCTACTTGCTCGATTAACTCATCACTGCAGCTGGCACCATTGGCACTGCCAAAATTAAAGTCAGGTAATTGACCTTCAAAAAATCGTGGAACCTTTGACAAAATAGAGTGAGCATCGAGTAGCACAACTTTACCAAATTCAGCTTTCATCTTGGCTAAGGTGTCACTTAATGCTTGATGATAAGGTTGCCAGTAAAGCTCAATTCTTCGCTGTATTTCAGCTTCATTAGGCTCTTGCCCTGCTAAATATAACGGTGATAAATCAAAGGCGGTAGTAGGACAAAGTTCAGTGCTATTGGCGCCTGGGTATAAATTAACACCATCAATATTTCGGTTTAAATCGATAACATAGCGACTATATTTAGGAGATATAATAGCAATACCAAGATCTTGAGCAAAATCATAAAGCTTATCCATATACCAATCAGTATCAGGCACTTTACAGCCTGTATCTGTCATGGTGCTAGCGATATCGCTTGGTATTAGTTGACCATTATGTGGCATGCTAATAAGCATACCTATCTTTCCAGCGCTAAAGTTATAACTTGTATTCATTGTATCACCCTATAATGAAAGCCTGCTCAGTTGTATATACAACTGTATAGTACTAATTTATCATGCGTTAGTTACCCTAAGCAAGGCTCTCTGATAATTTTTTTGTCAAGTAAGTGTTAACTCAATCCTTTTACAATAGACATTACCTATGGTAACAATAGATAAAATCCATTTTATTTAATCGTGATGAACTATCATAATAGCTGCATCTTAACGAACTAAGCCAACAACTATCTTGGCAGACTAAAATTAAACCTTATAGGAATTCATTATGTTTAACGATATTACCGGTCAAAAAGTCCCTAATGTAACTTTTCCAATCATAGCTGATGACACCTGGAGTGCACGTAATAGCGAAGATATATTTGCCAATAAAACAGTCGTGGTATTTTCATTACCAGGTGCATTTACTCCTACATGTTCATCATCACACTTACCTAGATATAACGAACTAGCATCTAAATTTTTTGCCAATGGCGTTGATGAAATTGTTTGTATCTCCGTTAACGATACCTTTGTGATGAATGCGTGGGCAAAAGATCAGGATGCTGACAACATTAGCTTTATTCCTGATGGTAACGGTGACTTTACTCAAGGTATGGGTTTATTAGTTGATAAATCAGAAATAGGTTTTGGCAAACGCAGTTGGCGTTATGCCATGTTAGTAAAAAATGGCATCATTGAAAAAATGTTCATCGAACCAGACCTACCAGGTGACCCGTTTGAAGTATCTGATGCAGATACCATGCTTAATTTTATTAATCCTGAGGCGGTTCAAAAAACAGAAGTTGCTATTTTCACCAAACACGGCTGTTCACACTGTGCTAAAACTAAAGCGTTATTATCCGAGCAAGGTCTACAGTATGAAGAGATGATCTTAGGTGAAGATACCAGCATTACCGCAATGCGCGCTATCACCCAAGCTGATACCACTCCACAAATATTTATTGATGGTAAACATGTTGGTGGTAACGACGAGTTAACTAAATACTTTAGCTAATTCATTTATCCAACATTGGCTAGTTCACCTTAGTTAATTATAAATAACTAAGGTGGCTAAGTTCAATTACAGTACTGACCACTAATTAAAGCACAATAATGATATACTATCGTTATTGTGCTTTTTGCTAGTAATTGATACTAGCCCAATACTAATCAGTGGAACAAACAATGGACAATCAACCTTACAATCCCCTTCATGGTTTAACTCTCAAAACTATAGTGACTGAACTGGAAGCCTATTTTGGCTTTGAGACTTTAGGTAAAGAAATAAAAATCAAGTGTTTTACTGATAACCCTAGTATTCAATCAACTTTGAAGTTTTTGAGAAAAACCCCTTGGGCACGTGAAAAGGTTGAACAACTTTATATTAAAAATAAAAATAAAATTCAGGGTTAGTCATGCTGTAAAGCTCCATGTGCTAATTCATGCTTTCTAATGCTTTAGAAGAGAATCTCTTTTACTTAGCTGCAAAAAGCTTTGATTACTTTGGCTGTAATAATTTTTTTACAGCCGTCAACTCCCCCTGACATTCGTCATTTTTCTAAATCAAGATAAAATTAGCCTAAGCGCTCACTTTATGATTAAAATTAGTCCATAACCTATTTTAATAAAAAGTCCTGTACATGATTAATATTGAAAAGATTCATCACGTTGCATATCGCTGCAAAGATGCTAAAGAAACAACTGATTGGTACAAAGAAAAGTTGAATATGGACTTGGTATTAGCCATAGCTGAAAATGAAGTACCTTCAACAAAAGCGCCCGATCCATACATGCATATCTTTCTTGATGCTGGTAGCGAAAACGTATTGGCCTTTTTTGAGCTACCAAATTCACCAACCATGGATCGTGATCAAAATACGCCAGCATGGGTGCAACATATCGCATTAAGAGTTGCCAACCTTGAAGCTTTAGTTTCAGCGAAAGAAGAGCTAGAAAACAAAGGTGTTGAAGTGTTAGGTCCAGTAAATCACGGGGTATTTAAATCTATTTATTTCTTTGATCCCAATGGTCATCGTCTAGAGCTTGCTGCCAATACAGGTACTAGCGAACAATATAAAGAACTTAATTCTGTTGCTAGAGAAATGATTGAAGAGTGGTCTGTTACTAAACGTGCTCCGCGTCACGCAGCATGGTTACACGAACAAGATTAGTATTCTTTAACTAGAGCCGGTTATATAAAATCAAAAAGCCCGATAGTATATTCCTGTCGGGCTTTTTTGTTCTATAGCGCATTAACTACAATGAATAAATATCACTAGGCTTCATACTCTTTACGTAATTTCTTAGCAGCACTCACCATGTTTTTTAGCGCCTGCTTAGTTTCTTTCCAACCGCGAGTTTTTAAACCACAGTCAGGGTTAACCCATAAACGCTCTACTGGTATATGTTTCTGTGCTTTACCAATTAAGTTAACCATCCAATCTACCTCTGGCACATTAGGTGTATGAATATCATAAACTCCAGGCCCTAAATCATTTGGGTATGCTTGATCATCAAAGGCATCAAGTAATGACATATTTGAGCGTGATGTTTCAACCGTTAATACATCGGCATCAAGTGCGATAATCGCCGGCAAAATATCATTAAATTCTGAGTAACACATATGGCTATGAATTTGTGTTGTCGATGGCGCTTTAGCAGCTGATAAACAGAAGGATGCCGTAGCCCAATCAAGGTAGCTCTGCCAGAGGCTTTCCTTTACTGGCATGCCTTCACGTATAGCTGGTTCATCAATTTGAATAATTTGAGTACCACTGTCAATTAAATCAACCACTTCATCACTAATCGCCAATGCAATCTGTTTTGCTACTTGCTCACGTGATAAATCATCACGCACAAACGACCAACATAAAATGGTTATAGGGCCTGTTAACATTGCTTTTACGGGCTTAGTTGTTAACGATTGCGCAAAATTAGTCCACTCAACTGTCATCGGTTTTTTACGGCTAATATCGCCAAAAATAATTGGCGGCTTAACACAGCGAGAACCGTAACTTTGCACCCAAGCAAACTGGGTAAAAGCAACACCATCAAGTAGTTCACCAAAGTACTCCACCATATCATTACGTTCAGCTTCACCATGCACCAACACGTCTAAACCTATTTCTTCTTGACGAGTAATAGTATCGCGAATTTCTTCTTGAATAAGGCGAGTGTATTGCTCATCAGTTATTTCACTGCGACGCCATTTAGCACGAGTTTCACGAATATCCCCTGTTTGTGGAAATGATCCTATCGTCGTTGTAGGTAACAGTGGTAAATTTAGCTCTGCTTGTTGAGCAACCTTACGGGCATCAAAGCTTTCCTTACGAGTAAAGTCAGCTGCTGTTAATGCACTAACACGTTGCTGAACCAAGGTATTATTAATACGCTTAGATACACTACGGGCTATGGCAGGGTTTGAGTATTGGGTGATCTCATCGGTATTTTCATTCACAAGCGCTGACTTTAATAGGCTCAATTCTTGACACTTTTGTTTCGCAAAAGCTAACCACGATTTAAATTCGCTATCTAATTTACTTTCTTGCTCTAAATCCACAGGCGAATGCAATAATGAACAAGACGGCGCTAACCATAAACGGTCACCTAACGTGCGGTATAGCGGCTGAACCGTTTGATAAACCGACACTAAATCCGTTTTCCACACATTACGACCATTGAGAACACCCAATGAGATGATCCAATCATTTGGTAAACGATCAATTATTGTATTTACATCGGTTTTTTCTGCCACGGTATCTAGATGTAAACCATCAAAGTTTAAGCTTTTAATTAAGTCTATATGATGATCAATTGAGGCAAAGTAACTGGTGAGTAATACTTTTAGGTTTCCTTTATTTAATGTTTGATAGGCTTGCGTGAAAGCTTGTTGCCACTTGTCATCTAATTCAAGCCCTAATACAGGTTCATCAAGTTGTAACCACTGTACGCCAGCATCTGATAATTGCGTTAACACTGCTTGATAGCGTGTTAATAATTCAGGTAATAGTGCTAATTTATCTTCATTACCAGTAACACTTAAATAAAGATAAGTTATTGGTCCAAGTAATACTGCTTTACGATTGTCAGTAATGGCTTGTGCTTCGTTAAAGTGAGCCAGTAAGTTATCAGTATTTACTACGGTATCTTGAGCTAATAATGCAGAGCTTAACTCTGGCACAATGTAATGGTAATTTGTATTAAACCATTTTGTCATATCACTTGCGGCACATTGACAACCCGATGGCGCTTGACCGCGACCAATGCGAAACTCAAGATCTAAGATGTTATGGGCTGTAGTATGAACTTCACTGCCTGTATCAGTGTAGCTATGATCATGAGCATGTGTAATAAAGCGCTCGGGTGCTAATCCAAGTAATAAAGTGGTATTTAAGACATGGTCGTAATGGGCAAAGTCTCCCACGGGTAAGCATTCAACCCCTGCCTCTTGTTGTATTTTCCAGTTCTGTCGGCGACGATCCTTACATTCAGTTAGAAAATCAGCTTGTGATAATTCACCACGCCAGTATTTTTCTAAAGAAAATTTTAGTTCGCGCTTTGCGCCTATTCGTGGAAAACCTAAATTATGAATTTGCATGTCTGCTCCAATATGTTTGTTTAATTTACTAATAAAAGGCTAATAACGCGGTCAACTGGCTAGCTATCCTTTCAATTCATTTTTACAAAAAACAAATGGACGTCTAGACGTTTGAATGGTTATAATCTATAAAAGTAGCGTTTAAGACAAGCGCAAAAAATTCAACAGGGAGTTGAGATAAATTCATCATGTTCGAAATTAAACACCTAAAAACACTGTCAACTTTGGCTGGTACAGGCAATATTCGTAAAGCTGCCGAGGCATTATTTACCAGTCAATCAGCCTTATCTCACCAAATAAAAGATTTAGAACAGAGATTAAATACACCATTATTTATTCGTAATACCTCACCAGTAGAGTTCACTGATACTGGCACAGTATTATTAAATTTAGCCCGTGACATTTTACCTAAAATAAAACAGGCAAATATTGATTTAACCAGCACCAATAAGAGCATTAGCACATTAAAAATAGCCATAGCCTGTCATGCTTGCTTTCAATGGCTACTGCCAGTAACAAGTGAATTTTCACAGCAATATAATGACTTGGATATAGAGTTTATTGATGAAAACTTTAACCACAAAACAGGAAGAAAATTGAGTGAAGTGAATAAAGTCAGTGCAGATATATTCTTTACCGATGAAAAACTAGATGAGCCAAATTACCTATATCAAGAAATAGGTCAATTTGAAGTTGTTGCCGTGTTAGCCAAACAGCAGCAACTTAATAGTAAGCCAGTAACTGAGCTGAGTTACCTAACTCCTTTTGATTTTACCTACTTAACCTTACTTACCTACCCAATAGAAACCGAGCAATTAGATATATTTAAGCTATTTTTAACACCTACAGGTATCACCCCTAAAAAGATTAAACAGATAAATAACAGCCATGTTATGCTGCAAATGGTCGCTGCAAATATGGGCATTGCCACCTTACCCGATTGGTTGGTAACCAGTTTGACCCAGCAATCTCTTTTGCATACTCTACCTTTGGGGCAATCAGGAATTTACAAACGTTTATATGCTTGTTATCAAAAAGACAGCAAATACAAAAGCCAAATAGAGCAATTGATCCCTGCAGCCAAACAGGCTTTTTCTGCTCTTTACTCTTTAAGTTAGCTTAGGATCAATCTATGTGGTTCCAAAAAGAAATTAATTTTAAATCCAAAAAACGTGGTTTTCACCTAATTACCGATGAAGTACTCAGACAACTTCCTGAGCTAGATAAAGTTAACTGTGGCATCCTGCATCTTTTTATCAAACACAGTTCTGCTTCTATTACGCTTAATGAAAATGCCGATCCAACCGTACGCAGTGATATGGAAGCGCACTTTAATCACTTTGTACCCGAGCAAGCGCCTTACTATCAGCACACCTATGAAGGTGATGATGATATGCCAGCTCATATTAAAGCGAGTTTATTGGGTAATAATTTGAGTTTGCCCATTACTAATGGGCAATTAAATATAGGTAATTGGCAAGGGATTTACCTTGGTGAGCACAGAAACCACGCTTGTGGTCGAACGCTAGTTGCCACCATTAACGGTGAGTGAATAACATAAACGCTAATTACTATTTTCAGCTAGCTCTCAGCGTTTATATTTGTACTTCCTTAGCCATTCTTCTTAGTGAGTAAGGCTTCCATCATAGAACCAGTCTTTGGCAAAGCAAGTAAAGTTAAATACTTACTCCACAGCTCCGCATGACTATTCCCCGTCACCATAGTGGCAAGGTAGTCACGTACTAGATCTTGACCATAATTATAAGTAATGACATAAGAGCGATTGTGCTCAATAAAGCTTAAACGTTGCTTAGCTTTAGCTTCAGTACTTAGTGAGTATTTCATTAATAGAGTTGTTGCTTGTTCAGCCGTTATTTCATTATCAATGTAACGCTGCGCTACCATGTTATCGGCATAAGACAATTTATGTAATACGGTCTGAATTTGATAATAAAGCTCAGATTTTTTCTTATCAATACCTGCTAATGGAAATAAAGTATCACGCTCAAAGCCAATTCTTTCTTGCCACGGAAACGCAACTTCAATGCCAAAATTGGCACTACCTTCAGCGAGTAAAGACGTAGGTCCATAAAGGTTGTAAATACAATACTCAGCCCAACCATTCTCATTAAATAATTTCTTTTCAAGTAAGGCATTAAATAGGTGATGACCTGGGTAGCCTTCATGCGCTGCTAGATCTACTGCTCGTTCAATATAAATGGGAATGTCGGTATTTAGTTGAATCAAACTGTAGCTATCACCTTTATACCAGTTGTAAGCTGTCCAGACTTGATCATGAACCAACTCAACATCAAAATTTTCATTTGATGGTAAGTCAATATATTGCAGGGTGCGACGCCTTGCTTCACTTATTGCTGCATCAAAGACTTCATTAAGCTTGTCTTTTGGGATAATAAACTCAGTTCTATAGTCATGGAACCTTTTAGTGAGCTCTCCAGTGCCAGGCACCAATACATCTAGCTCACTTAATACTTTTTCAAAATGCTGCTCATCAAACTCTGGTGGGGCTACGTCATATAACGCCATACACTCAGCGCGAAAATCGAGTTTATTTCCGCCTAGTTGCTCAATATAAGCCAGCGATGATCGTAAATGAATAGTCAGAAAATCAAGCCTTGCCTGTTCATCTTTTATTACAGTTTTAGACAACTGCTCTGCAGCAGATACTAGCGATTGAGCTTCTTTTTTCAACTGAGCTAAGCTGGATATTTCTGGCCCTGGTCGCCACTCTTCAGGCCCGTAATAGGCATCAACATAATATTCACTATGCTGTCCTATGCTTAGTGACAACTTAACGTAACGCTCTGCTATTTCATTAATAGTATTCATTAGTTTAACCTTTATTCTTAGCTTATCTGTAAGTGACCTCGGGAATATTACTGATAAAGCTGACATTAATATATGATCCATTAGCCCGAATTAAAAGGCATGGGGCTGTCATGAGTGAGTAATACCCTAGAAAGATGGATATATTGTATACCATCAGAGCGTATTTGTGAGGGAAATATATCTATAGGATAAAATGGGTTATCAAAGCAAATAGTTTTCAGGGAGAGAATAAAGGGATACTATGCTTATACCAATCGGACTACTGTAACAACACGTTTTAGGCTTACTCAATAAAGGGCGTTATGCTCTAATCAAGCAAGCTTGGGCATTGATTATACAGGGCTCAATTATCGGAGGCCTAATAAGCTTTAGTTATTTGTTGTGAATGAGGCTTAGGCATAACTACACGTAGTAATAATAAAATAATTGTAGGTTATTGATTGAAATATGGCCAAGTTATCATGGATGGTCAGATAAGTTTCCGAACTGTTGTATATTGGTGAAGAATAACACTCCAGTTAAAGTTAAAGGGCTATCCCTTTAACTTTAACAGGCCAGACTTGTTAGCCCTGTTACCTTTTATAGGTTGTAACTCTAAACCACTTTATTCCAATCAGAAACGCTAACAAAAACAGTGCAAATGAGCCGCTATGACTGTTTTGTGGATTAGAGTCTTTTGTTGGATCCAATGGGAAAGCATCTTTGTCATCACTGACACCATCATTATCATCATCAGAATCACTATTATCGCCTATGCCATCTTTATCAGTATCAACAGATTCTGTACGGTCCAATGGAAAAACATCTTTGTCATCATTAATACCATCGTTATCATCATCAGTATCACTATTATTGCCTATGCCATCTTTATCCGTATCAACAGATTCTGTATCGTCCAATGGAAAAGCATCATTACTATCGGTTATTCCATCTTTATCTGTGTCGGCAATGTTAGGTTGTGTGCCAAGCAAATACTCCGCTAAGTTTGTTAATCCATCTTGGTCTAGGTCCAAGGAGGCGTCATTAGTCAAGCGGTTAAACCCATAAGCATATTCATAACCATCATCCATACCATCATTGTCTGAGTCTTTAGCTATTACTTCAACAGGAATATTGATGTTACTAGTGGCACAGCTTTGCTCTTTTAACCTTAAGGATATAGTATCTGCTCCAGTTGTTTCATAGCCTCTATAAGTAACCGTTAAAGTATTACCTTCTTGCTTTAATAGCACGTCACCTAATGAGGTGGGTTTATCTATTTGCCACTCCATGCTGCTATTTAGCTTTAGAGTGAATGAATGTGCAGTTAATTGAGCTATTTTAATATCTTCAGTTGGTAGCTCTGGCATTTGCACTGGCTCGTCATTATTTATTAAAGAAATAAGCCTTGTAGAATGAAAGCCCCCTCTTGATATAGCTATACATTGGTTTGTATGCCACCAAGATCTATAATGAACATCTAGGACTTCAGGATTATCCTGCAATAAAGTTATTTCATGTTTAGACCAATCAACTAACATCAAACGAAAGTTATTGCCTGTTTGAATTCGATAAATAATTTTACTACCCATATTTAAGTATTCTGCAATATCATCAACAAGGGTATCAAACTCAAATGCTTTTATGGTATTTTCCTGTGTAAAGTCACTTAACCAATAACTGCTTCGTTCTTCAGATACCTGCTCAAGAAGGGCTGTGTCTCTATATGATGCTATAAATTGACTAGACTCAAGAAAAAAAGCTTCTGTTCCTTGGGCAGTCCCGTCTGATAACCAAAATTTTCCAGCCGAGTTAAAAGATAATGTATCATTACTAACACTAATTTTTGTTGCATCAGGCATTTGAATTTCAAAATCACTAATTGGAGATATAGCATCTGTCCAGGTTAATTTAGGCGCTAGTATATCCCCCATACCACCATAGCCGTGGAAGGGGCCTAAGCCGAAGTTGAAGTAATACTTACCATTAAAATAATTACCTATTTGATAGTCAACAATGTCGCTCCAGCCAGCACTTAAGCTTTGGTATAATGGTACTATAGAAGAATACCATTGCCCTAAATCAGTACTTATACCAGAATTTAAATCGAATACATGGACATTACTTACAATATCCATAGCTCTACCCCCCACATAAAAGCCCTTATCAAAATAGAATAACTTTTCCTTGTGCTTGTAAACAATTGTCCCTTCACCAGAGTATGCTTTGGGTTGGTAAAAATCCTTTAATAAAGTAAATACTTCGATGTCTTGATAATTAAATTCAGCACCAGATGAGTTTGGATTTATGGTGGAAAATAATTGCCCATCAACAAAGGACAATTCATTTTTAATACTCCAATCGTAATAGTTATCTAGTCTAAGCTCTGAAAGTTTAGAGTCATCTAACATATATTCTTGCAAGTTTCCTTTGGAAAAATGGTATAAGCTTGGTCTTGCCACCGGTTGATTTATTCTTTTAGTTGGATCGTCATGGCGATATTGTTGGGAAAAGTAAAAGCGCCCTCTAAAAAAACCAGATAATACTAAAGGGAGCTCTTCAATGTCTATGATGTCAGGAAACTCTGAATGTTTAAATATGCTGCTGGGCTTTGTTCCAAGCACAGTGCCATCACTTTCATACATAATTTGTGATATTTTACCTGCTTCTGTAATTCTTGAAGCAAGAAACATAGCTTTATTCTGAGTAAATATAAGTTTGCTTATGCTATCTGTGGCGACATGATGCTCATTAGGGGCATTCTCTATTGAGAATAATTTGATTATTGATTCTGATTTAACATTAAAAACCCAAAGCTCTGCATTATCGGCATATATACCCTGAGCTGTATTTACAGAAATATATAAGTTTTCTGAGTCATTAGAAAAAAAAGAATAGCTATGATTTTTTTTTGTTGTATTGGGATATAAGTCAGCAATAAACCGAGATGACTCGTTATCACTATCGAACACCCATAATGCATCTTCATGTTCAGCATAGGAGCCGATAAAATAGACTTTATTTTGTAAAAATATATGAGTATCAAAACTCCCCGGCAAAGATTTAAATGTGTTGCAATATGCATTTGCCATAGTCGATAAATAAAGAAAAACTAGCAATACGGATAGAAAATTTTTCATGATATCCTTTTCAAAGTTGCCCCAACAATAAGTTTACTACTCTAAGCCCCCAAGTAATATTATGACAAGCGGTAATCACCCCATTTTTAATGGAATTCAAAAGTAGACGTTTTTCTTTGTGTTAGTTTACGTTTTTGAATGGGTGTTATACCACCAATTCCCATGTTAGGTCGCTCATGGTTATAAGTTCATAACCATTGCGTTACTCTGTCTTGTAATTCTTCAATATTACAATAAATATAATGGCTTAGCCAGTCATACCTCACCGTTTGATTAAAACGTTCAATGTAAGTATTTTGCTGTGGGTTACCTGGCTGAATGAAACATAATTCAATATTGTGTTTTGTTGCCCAAGCAGCAAGTTTATGACTAATATATTAGGGCCCGTTACCTGAACGAATACGCTTAGGTTTACCGCGCCACTCGATAATGCTCCGTTACGCTGTTTAACAATTTTCTAATCTAGTCCTCTTCAAGAACATGCGGTCCGGCGTAGTTATCGAAGCGAGAAAATTGACCTTGGAAGGTTAATGGTACTCGGCCTATCGGTCCGTTACGCTGTTTACCAATAATGATTTCCGCCATGCCTTTAAACTCACTATCATCGTGATATACCTCATCACGGTAAATGAACATAATTAAATCGGCATCCTGCTCTATTGAACCTGATTCACGTAAATCGGAGTTAATAGGACGTTTATCACTACGTTGCTCTAGACCACGATTTAACTGAGAAAGTGCAACAACAGGTACTTGTAGCTCTTTAGCTAAAGCTTTAAGTGAACGTGAGATTTCGGCTATTTCTAAGGTACGGTTATCCGAAAATTGAGGTGCACGCATAAGCTGTAAGTAATCAATCATGATCAAGCTGATGCCACCATGATCTCGATGAATTCGGCGCGCTCTTGAGCGTACTTCAGTCGGCGTTAAACCAGCAGCATCATCAATATACATCTTACCTTTTTCCATAAGTAAGCCCATTGTCGATGATAACCTTGCCCAATCCTCATCTTCTAGCTGGCCGGTACGAATTTTAGTTTGATCAATACGTCCCAAGGATGCCAACATCCTCATCATAATTTGATCTGAAGGCATCTCTAAACTGAAAATAAGGGCTGGATGCTCTTGAGTCATTGCCGCATGTTCTGCCAAGTTCATTGCAAAGGTTGTTTTACCCATAGATGGACGAGCAGCAACAATGATTAAATCTGATTTTTGTAAACCCGCGGTCATTTTATCTAAGTCAGCATAACCACTTGGTACACCCGTAACACCACCCGATGGCGATGAACAAAGCTTTTCAATACGATCTACGGTTTTTTCTAATACAGAATTAAGTGTTTCAGGGCCTTCAGACTTACTGGCACGTTTTTCAGCGATAGCAAAAACTTTGGTTTCAGCAAAATCGAGTAACTCGGCACTACTACGGCCTTGAGTATCATAACCTGCTTCAGCAATTTCATTAGCAACACTGATCATTTCGCGCGTTACGGCACGTTCACGAACGATGTCAGCATAGGCTGTGATGTTAGCGGCACTTGGCGTGTTTTTCATCATCTCCGCGAGATAAACAAAACCGCCAGCATCATCGAGCTGTTGATCGTTTTCTAAGGCTTCAGATAAGGTGATTAAATCAACGGGTTCGCCTAACTCAATTAACGCACCAATCGTTTCAAAAATAAGACGATGTGAACGACTATAAAAGTCATCGGCAACGGTTCGCTCAGCAACACGATCCCACGTTTCATTATCAAGTAGTAAACCACCAAGCACTGATTGCTCAGCTTCTAATGAGTGTGGTGGTACTTTTAATTCATCGATTTGTTTGTCTTTAATAAATTGCTGTTCTTTGGCAAATTTACGTGGCTTTTTGTCCGCCATTACCTTAACCCTACTCTGCTACATCACCATACTCGTATTGTCCAAATAAAACTAAAATAGCTAATACAAGTATCTAAAAAAGGAGTGCTAATGTAGCAGAATTTGCCTTATGGGAATATAAAAGTTTTCTAATATATCCCCGTTACAGCAAACCATTTATTTACTACTTACTTCTACATTACCGCTAACGGTTGATACTCTTACTAAAGCACTGCCATTTAGTGTTTGAAAATTCAATTTAGCACCAGGACCATATTCATCATGCTCTGTTTTTACTTGAGTAATATTGTTGTCAATATCACCGCCAACACTCGATTTCAGACTAAAATCAGCATCAACTCCTTTTTGAAAAGTAAAGTCTAAGTCTCCGCTGACTGTTGAGGCTTTTAGCAGTGCCTTCTTATTTAAGGATAAGTTTGCTTTTAAATCACCACTTACCGTTCTGATGCGTAGCTCTACCACTTGGGCTAAATCAAGTTCACTACTGCCAGAGACATTGTTGAAAAAGACTTCTTTCGCTTGGCTATTAATAAACACTTCACCACTAACAGCGCGTATTTCTAATCGACCAGTAGAGTTTTTATCTTTTATATCACCACTAACGGCCGATAACGCGATTTTTCCAGATAATCCATCACTGGTAATATTGCCACTAATACTATTGAGCTCAACACTTTGTGTTACGTTTTTTGCTAAAACATCACCACTAACACTTTTAACTTCAACACCACCATGTAAGTTCGATACATGAATATCACTTGAAACGCTGCTTGATTTCATACGGATATTTTTAGGCATAAACACGGTAATTTTTGAGCCATCAGCATTCCAGTTGTCCATTCTAGGGTATTCAACATCGATCAATACTTGTGCACCTTTTTGCTCAAAAATAAGCTTTTCTGCATCGTCATCTAACGTACCAGTGACTGAAATTTTATCTTTATCCCAGCCAACTACATTGATAAAACCACTGTGATTATTAATTGATATATTGGTAACGTTATCACTTGGTAAGCTTTCAGCTATTTCTGTTTTTGCTAATACTTGAGTACTCAGCATCAAACCTGACGCAATGGTTAACACGGCAGTTAAGTGCTTGATGGTATTTGGTAATGTATTCATATAAACCTCTTTCTTTAGTATTCTTTTTTAATGTTTTATTTGCACAATGCCGAACTAAATCACTTGATATTGACGATATAATTGCTGCAATAATTTCAATTCTTGTTGCTGGGTAAAGTCGAGTAAATTAAGCAAGTCGACATTATTTTCATCAGCTAAGAGCGCTTTTCTAATAGAGGCCCTTGCATCAGCGAGCTGTTTTAACTCTTTTTGCATAGCCTCGGGCAATTTATCTAATGTTGGTTGCCCGTAGCTCACTAGCAGTGTTTGCTTTTGTTGTTGGAAGTTTGTCTGCATAAAGTTGACTAACTGCCCTTGCTTTATTCCTTCTTGCTGCTGTGTCTGCGCCATCTCTGGTGCTTTCATGCCATCAATAGACGGAGAAAAAGTAAACCATGAGGCAAGCATTACCAATAAAACAGAAGCTGCCCAAGCACTGGGTACAAAAACATTGCTTTGTTTATCTTCGGGTACTCTCTGCTCTTTATGATTGATAGCGCGTTCAATACCCGACCATAAATCGCGCTCAGGTGTCATTTCAGTCGGTAATATTGCCACCTGATCAGCAAGGTCTTTATCTGAAAGTGTCTTACCTTGATGTGTGTGATTATTCATGACTCATCCCCTGCTCTACCGATGAAAACTCAACGTCACTTAATGACTCTTTTAATAAATTTCTTGCTCGATGATATTGTGACTTACTTGAGCCGACCGCCATTTTTAACATTTTAGCAATTTCCTCATGGCGATAACCTTCTACAGCAAACAAAACAAAAACCAATCGAGCTCGCTCAGGTAATCGAGCAATATGTCGATCCAAAAGTGATAATGTTGAATCATCAGTTAAACCAACACTTGGCTCTACAAGGCTAGGTCCTTGCTCTTCAATACTAAAAACACGCTGTAACCAGTTTTTATGTTTACGTAGATGTCCCAAAACAACATTCGTTGCGACACTGTGTAACCAAGTGCTAAATTTACTTTCACCACGAAAATTATTTATTTTTTGCCACAAGACCACAAAGACTTCTTGGCAAACATCTTCAGCGCTATCTTTATCTGCCAGCATTCGCCAACACAAAGCATAAATTGGCCTATGATGCTTGTCATATAACTTATAGAAGGCGCTCTGCGAGCCTTGCTTAGCTTGTGCTATCCACGCTTTTTCATCATTATCACGGTCTTTGTTAGCGCTAAATAACGCTTGACCATCGATAACTTTATTGTGGTTTTGCTCTTGATTATCCAACGATAAAAACCTCTGTCGACTGCAAAATAACTTCCTTTTTAATCCGTGTTATTAACTAAGATACCTAAGGCAATGAAAAGGTTTAAAGAGATTAGGTAAATAATTAAATTCTTTTAAAATAGTATTAGTAAGCAATGCTCGGCTTTTGTTACATCTTGTTACCTTTGCCGATTTCACGGCGTTAGCTTTTGCCTATGATGACGTGTAAGTTAACATCACTACAATTAAAAATATAATAATAACACCAGGGGAACATTCAATGAAATTAACCAGTCTAGCCATCGCACTTACCATCGCTTTAGGCAGTAACCAAGCTGCCTTTGCTGCAGATGATAAAAAAGATAAAGATAAGAAAAAAGAACAAACTATTGCCCAAATGATTGAAAAGAAAAACGCAACCATTGGTTTGTTTGATTTTTATCAAGATAAAAAGACTGGTGAAACCTTAATGCTGCTTGATGAAAGCCAGCTAGATACACCCTTTTTGCATTTTGCCCAAACCGTTGATGGCCTTGCCGATGCTGGTCATTTTCGTGGCGGCTATCGTGGTGAACAAATAATTGAGTTTAGACGTTATTTTGACCGTATAGATATTGTCACCAAAACCTCTCGTTATCAATTTGATGAAAATAACCCGATTAGCCGCGCTAAAGATGCCAATATTAGTGAAGCAGTATTAGCCAGTTTGAAAATTGAAAAAGTAGAAGATGGTCAAATTGCATTAAAAGTTGATAAGCTCTTTTTAAGTGAGGCTCTTCATAAAGTATCTCCTTGGGCTCGCGCAGGTGATAAAAAGGCTAAAAAGCGTTTTAAAGTGGGTAAGTTAAATGACAAAAAATCACGAATTTTAGACAAGCGTGCTTATGATGACAATGTCGATATTGTTGTTGATTATGTCTTTAATAACCCAAATCCAAGTGTTTATGGCTCCAGAGCTGTTTCTGATCCTCGCTCAGTATCAATTAAATTACAGCATTCTTTTATAGAGCTACCTAAAGAAGAATTTACTCCTCGCTATGAAGATTCCCGCATAGGTTACTTTGGTCATCAATATGATCAAATGACCTCAAGTAGCTGGGCACCTTATAAAGATGTCATTAATCGCTGGAACTTAGTGAAAAAGGATCCAAGTGCAACTTTATCTGAGCCAGTTGAACCTATTGTTTGGTGGATTGAAAATACCACCCCATTAGAATGGCGCGATACAATCCGTGACGCAACCTTAGCTTGGAATAGCTCTTTTGAAAAAGCGGGCTTTAAAAACGCCGTGCAAGTGAAGATACAACCAGATGACGCTACCTGGTCTGCTGGGGATTTAAATTACAATGTATTGCGCTGGACTTCATCTCCACAACCTCGTTTTGGTGGTTACGGTCCTTCATTAGCCAACCCATTAACCGGTGAAATGCTTGGCGCGGATATAATGTTAGAATTCGTATTTATGAAAAATCGTTGGATATATAACAGCTTATATAGCCAAGGAGCCGCAAGTATAGGCTTTAATAATGAACAGCTAAATGACAGTCAAACGCCAGGCTCTACTAATGCGCTACATTGCAGTGCTGGTCATGAGTTACAGCAAGGCTTTTTGCTAAGCCAAGCTATGTCTAACAGTAGTGACATAGAAAATAAAGCAGTGTTAGAAGAAGGTTTACGCCACTTAGTGCTTCATGAAGTAGGTCATACGCTAGGCTTAAATCACAACATGAAAGCTTCTATCATGTGGGATGAGAAAGAGATTCATGACAAAGCACTTACTCAAGGGGTATTAACAGGCTCAGTTATGGATTATGCGCCAATTAATGTTGCGCCAAAGGGCAAGACACAAGGTGACTTTTTCCAAACTGAACCAGGTCCATACGATGACTGGGCAATTAACTATGGATATTCAATTGCTCTTGAAAATCCAGAGCAAGAGCAAGCACGCTTGTCAAAAATACTATCACGCTCTGGTGAAAAAGGTTTAGCGTTTGGTAATGATGCCGACGATATGCGCGCTCCAGGCCGTCATATTGATCCACGTATTATGACAGGCGATTTATCATCAAACCCTGTGGCATATGCAACAGACCGCATGGACTTAATCCAAGGTTTGCTCACTGAACTAAAAGATAAAACGCTTATCGATGGTCAGTCGCATCAACAATTATTAGTTTCTGCCAACTCCTTGTTTGGTCAATACAGCCGCCAAGCTGACGTGATTTCTCGTCAAATTGGTGGTGTTTATATTGAACGTAATGTTGTAGATAGTAATGCAGAGCAAAGTCTACCTTATACACCTGTACCTAAAGAGAAGCAGCAAGCAGCTATGCAAGCACTGACTAGCTATGTATTTGCTGGTGACACCTTAACAAGCATGCAACCACTGTATAGTTACATGCAACACCAACGTCGTGGTTTTAATCATTTCAGTAAAAATGAAGATCCCAAAGCGCACGATATGATTTTAAATATGCAAAAGTCTGTACTAAACCAACTACTGCATAAAAACGTATTAAAGCGTATTTCAGATACAAGTTTATATGGTAATGACTATTCGTTAACCGCGGTAATGTCTGACTTAACTGCTGCCATTTTTGTTGATAATAAAAAAGCCAGCTCTACTAGTCATAATGTTCAAGTTGAGTATGTTAACCGCCTAATTGCTATTGCCGGTGTTATTAAGCCTTCATCTTACGATAACCTAGCTAAAGCAGCTGCATTAGGCCAACTTAATACTATCTTAGACAACAGCTCTTCAATGGGCTTTGGTAAGAATGCTGAAACCAAAGCACAAGATGCTTATATCAGCTTAATGATAAGTAAAGCGCTTAAAGTCTAATCAGCTAAGTCACGCTAGCTAACTAGATAATTAAACAAAGCTAAAAAGCTCCGCTAACACTGATAATTAAGTGTTAGCGGGGCTTTTTATTATCTCAATACCTGAGCAGCTGTTTCTCAGGCATAAAAAAAAGCGCCAATAGGCGCTTTTTTTACGTTTACTTCAACTAATAAGAATTTACTTCTTACCGATTGCAGCAAAACGTTTGTTGAATTTATCAACACGACCACCGGTCTCAGCAGCTTTCTGCTTACCAGTGTAGAATGGGTGACAAGCAGAACATACGTCTAGGTGAATGTCTTTACCTAAAGTAGAACGTGTTG
>PJEL010001600.1_pt1 | contig 22393 bp, 18 predicted proteins | sample 1853271 | NCBI WGS metagenome assembly PJEL01 (sample SAMN08108733, study PRJNA415343) | Invertebrate metagenome, whole genome shotgun sequencing project. | host: Globobulimina | place: Sweden: Gullmar Fjord | collected 2015-08
ATTTTTTGATTGGAATATTTTGAGTATAAAACCATTTTGTTGACTATAAATGCTACTAAAATTTATTCATCAAGTGATTTTTTAAAAAAATAAGGGGGCTTCTATTCAGTTACAAAAAAACAATAGAAATTTATAATAAAAAAGAAATTACAATTAATAAACATACTGATATTATATCATGTTTAGCATACAATCCTAGAAAAAATATATTTGCCTCAGGAAGTTTGGATAAAACTATCAAAGTATGGGATTTCAATCAAAAAATGATTCATAATTTTACAGATCATAATGAATCTATTACTTGTTTAGATTTCAGTTCTAATGATAAATTTTTAGTTGCCGGTTGTGCTAATGGTGATATTAGCTTATGGAACATTATAAATGGAAAATTAGTTTATCATAATACTAAAAAAAATGATTTTATAATAATGACCATTAAATTTAGCCCTAACAATGAATTAATAGTATTTGGAGGAGATAGTGAATATCTTTATGTTTGGAAAACAGGAAATTCTGATTTAATTTCAAAAGTAAAAATAGATAATTGTATACCATCTATTGTTTTTCTCCCTAAGAATAATGAGAATATCATAGCAATACCTCAAGAAGATAATATTTGTATTTATGATATAAATAGAGAAAAATTAATTAATAGTTTTGAAGATGATAATGAAGAAATTAATAATATTGAAGATTTACTTTTATCTCATAATATAAGTTCTTTAGATATAAATTCAAATGGGATTATTGCTTTTGGAAGTGATGATAAAAAGATTAGAATACTAAATTCTGATAATGGACAAATAAAAAATAAATTTTGTGGACATCATGATGATTATTGCTCAATAGCTATATGTCCAAATACAAATATACTTGCTCTTTGTGGAATAGGAAGTACTGGTTGTAAATCAAGTATAAAAACAATACATGTTTTTGATTTTGTAAATGGAAAATTATTAACCAAATTAAATGGACATGAAGGCTTGGTAAGCTCTCTATTTTTCACTAAAGATGGAAAATATCTTGTCTCAGGAAGTGACGATAATAATATTAAAATATGGAATATCAAAACTATACTCAATAAGAATAAATATTCATTTTTTGATTATAATGGTTTGAAAGGAAATAGCAATAAGTATTTCAAAGAATTTCAAAATATAATTGAAAAGTATTTTAATGAAAAGAATAATAATATTAGATTAAAACAAAACTGCTTTGAAAATCTAAATAAAAAATTTAATGATTTACAAAAGGAAATTGAAATGCAAAAAATAGAAATAAATAATAGTAAGAATTTACAAAATAAAACAATAAATAAACTAAATAAATTAAAAACACAAAAAATAAAAGAAATAAAAAACCATACAAAACTTAAACAAGATTTTATAAATAATCATTCAAATACTATTTCAGAAATAGAAGACTCTTTAATGAAATTAAATAATGAAGTAGATGATAAACAAGATTTTATAGAAAATAATATCGAAAAAAATAAAGAAAATATGATTTCGCTTAATGAGATTAAAGAGAAAACAGATAAATTAAATTTTGATATAAGCAAAAAAAATGAAAAACTTAGTACTTTATTAGAGTCTAATAATTACATAAATTCAGAATTTAGAAATAGTTTAAGTTTATTAAATAACAAAAAGGAACAAGTAGTATTAATTACTCAAATTGAAGATATTATTCCTCTTTATCTACTATACAAAAATGATTTTATAAAAAGATTTAATGAAATGATTGATGTAAAAAATATCAATAAATTACCTAAAATTATAACAAAAAAATAAAATAATTAAAATAGATTATAAAAAGGTTAGTTGTATTATTCTTGTAATTAATCTTTTTTTAATTTAATTCTATAATTCTAATATTATTTATTTTCAGATCTATTTAAAGCTGCATTATAAGTATTAGTTAATAAAGCAGCTATAGTCATAGGTCCTACTCCTCCAGGAACAGGTGTAATATAAGCTGCTTTTTTAAAAACTTCATCAAAAACAATATCTCCTACTAATCTATATCCTTTTGCTTTGCTTTTATCTTCAATTCGATTAATACCTACATCAATGATAACAGAATTTTTCTTTACCATTTTTCCTGTTATAAAATTACTTTTACCAATTGCTGAAATTAGAATATCTGCTTTTTGAGTGTACAATTCTATATTTTTAGTTTTACTATGACATAATGTTACTGTACAATTACCAGGATAATTAGGTGAAGCCATCATTATACTCATTGGAGCTCCAACTATTCTGCTTCTACCTAAAATTACACAGTTTTTTCCATTTGTTTCAATTTTATATCTTTTTAATATCTCTAAAATTCCAGTTGGAGTTGCAGGTGTATGACAAGGTAATCCCAGAGCCATTTTCCCATAATTAAGAGGATGAAATCCATCAACATCTTTTTTGGGATCAATAGCATTAATAATTGAATTTATATTTATATGATTTGGTAAAGGAAGCTGTACTATAATACCATCTACACTATCATCTTTATTTAATCTCAGAACTTCATTTATAAGATCTTTTTCTATTATAGATGTTGGATGTTTTATTATTTTATAATTAATATTAATTTTTAAACATGCTTTGGCTTTATGGTTTACATATGTATGACTTGCAATATTATCACCTACTAAAACTATTGATAATTTTGGAGTTCTTTTTATTTTTTCTTTTAATTTATCAATTTTCTTAGAAAGATTATAATAAATTTCTTCAGAAAGTTTTTTTCCATCTAATATAATTGCTGACATCTATATCTTTTTTCTTAACTTTATAAACATATATACTGCTTCCAATTGAAGAATATCTGATAATCGGTCATTACTCTTTGAAATCAAATAGTTTCAGATACATTTCATCTACAATTAGTATATAATAATTCTACTTTGAGAATTAAATCCAGTATCTCAAAAAATTAATTCTAATTCTTTTATTATCAATTTCATTTATCAATAATATGAACAGAAAATTTATCTGGATATTTAGGATTTACATTTTTATAAAAATTATTTATACTTATAATATCTTTTTTAAAGTCTCCAGAAGGATAAATTATTTTTTCTAATCCACATTCTTTTTTTTTATAATCCATTTTCCCTAAGACAATCGGGACTTTTGCTTCTAAAGCTATATAATAAAATCCTGATTTCCATTTATCATTAAATTTTCTTGTTCCTTCAGGAGAAATAAATACTAAACCTTCATCCATATGTCTAAGTGTTTCTCCAACAATTTTTACTGTACTTTTATTTTTATTTTCTTCTTTTTCTTTTTTTCTATCTACGGGAATGCCTCCCATTGACCTATATAATTTACCCCAAAAACTTTTATTTGCTTCCATTTTAAATAATCCATATCCTTTATGAAAAGGCAAATATGAATATAACCATAATACTGACCAAAATGCATCCCAATAACTTGTATGCGGAACTCCTATCACAACTGCTTTTTTTATATTTTCATTATCAATCTTATTAGAATTTGACCAACCTGAAATCTTAAATATTAATAATGAAATTATTTGTCTAATTCGCTTTAAAAATTTTATTAAATATTGCATCAATTTTAATTATATTATTCCTATACTATCACTTGAAGATATAAGAAAAATTGATCTAATGTATTAATTAACGTAAGTTGCGCTATATTTTCTTTTTGCCATATTGAGCAAAGCGAAATATCTATTTTTATACTAAAAACAAATATTTAATGAAATAGATCCTTCACTTCGTTCAGGATGACATGGGCTTCTACAGCTATTTTAATACTACGCAACTTGAGTTAATTAACAATGACTTTTTTCCATATTTTCATATACTTGTAGTATATTATATTTTTTATCTCAAAAAGCCTAATTTAATGATTTTTTTATTATTTACAATTAAACAAATTTGTTTTTTATATAAAATAGAAATAATACAAGGTTTCCATTTCATATAAATGTATTAATAATTAATCATAAACTATTTGAGTACCAATAAGTTTTCTGCATTTTTATATATGAGCATTATAATACAAAAAAGAAATTACTTAAATATTAATATTTTATTATAAAAAAATTATTTAAGCATCATTTTAATACTTTAAAATTTATATAAATAAAATATTTATATATATAATTTTTTTTTAAAGAATATAATATATATAATTTTAAGAAAAATTTAACTAAAATATAATAACATTATGAATAAATATTTACTTCAAATTTTAACAAAAGGATTTTTTTTTATTTGTTTACTAATTATTGGGTGCAATATAAATACAAGAAAAAATATAGCTCCAGATATTAATGAAATATTAAAAGAAAATAATTTGGGAAAATACTGTTTTGAAAAGGACATATTACCCCATTTAAGTAAACAAAATATTAAACAAGTAATTTCAAATCCAAATGATTATAATAAAGTAATAAGATTATATAATATTAGATTTGATAAGCTATATTCGGTTTTAGGTGAAGAAAAAACAATAGATTATGATCAATTTAAAAATTTCAAAAAACAAATTGAAAAGCAAAAGAATTTTACAACAAAATACTTAATTTCAGATTTAGAAAACAAACCTGATTTTAAAGAAACATTAGTTTATTTTTATTTAGATCAAGCTAATGTGGATATTAAATCTATTAAAAATATAAGTAATTATTTAAAAGATAGCATTTTTCTTAAAAATATAAATAATATTTTTAAGAATGAGGTAAAATCAGATAATAATGATAATAATGAACAAAAGAAAAACGATCAGTTTAATCATAATGAGGAGCAAAAAGAAAATGACCTTAATTTAATCGATATTAATTATAAGTATTCATGGAAATATTGTGAACAAGGTCCTTCCTTTAAATTATGGATTGATATTCCACATAATATAGCAAAAGATTTAGAATATAAATTTAGAAATTCTAAAAAGCAATTCATAGAATTTCAAACAACAAACCAAAAATATATATTAAATATTTTAACTTTTAAACAAACAAATCTTATAAGTACAAAACAAAGAGAACTAATAAGAGAATCTAAAATCAATAAAAAATCTAAAATTGATAAAAAAAGTATACATTATTGGCAATATTGGGTTTGGCAATCTGACAATCATAAAATACAAAAAGATTATGGAGGTACTTGGTTTAATATGAATGAAGAAATTTCAGATATAGTTGAATATAATTATCAAAATAAAGTAGTCCAAGTGTATATACCTTTTAAAGGGTCTATGTATTTATTTGAAATACCTAAAGAAACTGATAAGCAATTCCAAATAAATACACAAAAAAATAATTCTAAAAAAATTATAAGAAGAGTTCAAAGATTTAAGGATTGCGATATTTGTTACCTTGAAAAAGATTGGTATACTCATTTATTTAAATGTCAAAAGCCAACCTGTGATAAGTTTGTTTGTCTTTCATGTATTAAAAAATCTAATAAAAATAAATGTCTTTTTTGTACAAATAATTTTTTAAATCCTAATAAATTCATGTTTAAATGGGGTTTACAATAGATAATATAAACTTAAAAGTTAAACTTGCTTTTATCAAGTTTAACTTTTATTAAAAATATTTTAAACTTTAATTTTAACTTCAACTCCACTAGGTAATTCTAATTTCATTAAAGCATCAACAGTTTTTGGATTACTAGAGTAAATATCTATAAGACGCTTATAAGTACACATTTGAAATTGTTCTCTAGATTCTTTACTAACATGAGGAGATCTATTAACAGTAAAGATTTCTTTATCTGTTGGTAAAGGAACAGGTCCACTTACAACAGCACCAGTTACTTTTACAGCTTTAACGATTTTCTCAGCAGATTTATCGATGAGATTATAATCATAAGACTTTAATTTAATTCGTATTTCTTGATTCATAATAAACTTTATTTATTAATTAATTATTTCGTTTTAGTTACTTTTTTACAGGTTTTCCTTCTTTTTCAATTATTGAATCAGCAATATTTTTGGGAACTTGAGAATAATGAGAAAAAGTTAGAGTTGCAGAAGCTCTACCAGAAGTAAGAGTTCTCAATTCAGTTATATACCCAAAAAGCTCAGAAAGGGGGACATCTGATTTTATAGTTTGAGCCCCAGCTTTCATTTCCATTCCTTTCATAATACCTCTCCTTTTATTTAAATCTCCAGAAACAGGACCTGTATATTCATCAGGAGTAACTACTTCAACAGACATAATAGGTTCTAAAACTACAGGAAAAGCTTTTTTAGCAGCTTCTTTAAAAGCTAACCTTGCAGCTATTTCAAAAGAAAGGGAATCAGAATCTACATCATGAAATGAACCATGATATAGTCTCACTTTCATCGAATCTACAGGATAGCCAGCTAAAGGTCCATTTTTCATAGCTGATTCAAAACCTTTTTGTATAGATGGTATATACTCTCTAGGAATAGCTCCACCAACAATTTCATTAACAAACTCTAAACCTGATTCATTATCACTACGAGGTCCTATTTCAAATACAATATCTGCAAACTTACCTCTACCACCAGTTTGTTTTTTATAAACTTCTTTATGTTCTACTAAAACTGTCAATTCTTCTTTATAAGCAACTTGAGGAGCACCTTGATTTACTTCTACTTTGAATTCTCTTTTTAATCTATCTAAAATAATTTCTAAATGAAGCTCTCCCATTCCTTTTAAAACTGTTTGACCTGTTTCTTCATTTGTAATAACTCTTAATGTTGGATCTTCTTCAATTAATTTTCCAATTGCAGTTGATAATTTGTCAACATCAGCTTGAGTTTTAGGCTCTATTGCATATCCAATTACTGGTTCAGGGAAAGTAATTGATTCTAATATTAATTTATCTCCTTCGGAAGTCAAAGTATCACCAGTTTTAATATCTTTAAAACCAACACAAGCACAAATATCACCTGCTTCAATTTTACTAATGGCATTTTGCTTATTTGAATGCATTTGCATTAATCGTGATATTCTTTCTTTTTTGCCTGTTCTATTATTTAATACATAAGAACTAGAATCTAGTTTTCCAGAATATACTCTCATAAATGCAAGCCTTCCAACAAAAGGATCTGTTGTAATTTTAAAAGCTAGAGCTGCAAAAGGCTCATTTAAATCAGGTTTTCTAATTTTCTTTTCTTCAGTATCAGGATTTTCACCTTCAACAGGAGGTAAATCTAAAGGAGAAGGTAAATAAGCACAAACAGCATCTAACAAAGATTGTACTCCTTTATTTTTAAAAGCAGAACCACATAAAACAGGTGAAAAAGAAAGATCTATAACTGCTTTACGTACTGCTACCATTATTTCTTCTTTTGTAATTGAATTAGGATTATCAAAAAATTTTTCTAATAATTGATCATCATATTCAGCAACGCTTTCAATAAGATTTTGTCGCCATTCTTCTACTGTTTCAATAAGATCTTCAGGAATAGGAATAACCTCATATGTTATACCTTTATCTTCCTCATTCCAAATAATAGCTTCATTGGTAATTAAATCAACAACTCCTTTAAACTCATCTTCACTTCCAATAGGAATTTGTAAAGGAACAGGATTTGCTCCTAATTTACTTTTGATTTCAGATACTGCATTAAAAAAATCAGCCCCTGATCTATCCATTTTGTTAACAAAACAAATACGCGGAACTTTATATTTGTCAGCTTGTCTCCAAACAGTCTCAGATTGAGGTTCAACCCCAGAAACAGCACAAAATAATGCCACTGCACCATCAAGAACACGTAAAGAACGCTCTACTTCAACAGTAAAATCAACATGACCTGGTGTATCGATAATATTAATTTTATATTCCTTAGTATCTCCAATTGATTCACCTTGATTTGTAGGATATTTCCAAAAAGTTGTTGTAGCAGCAGAAGTAATTGTAATACCTCTTTCTTGCTCTTGTTCCATCCAATCCATTGTTGCTCCCCCTTCATGTACTTCACCAATTTTATGTGTTAATCCAGTATAATATAATATTCTTTCTGTAGTAGTAGTTTTTCCAGCATCAATATGAGCCATGATACCTATATTTCTTAAATAAGTAAGATCTCTTGCCATAATTTATTAAAATTTGAAGTGCGAAAAAGCTTTATTGGAAGCTGCCATTTTATGTATATTAGTTCGTTTTTTTACTGCATTACCTTCGCCTGTTGCTGCTGCAATTATTTCATTTGCTAATCGCTCTTTCATTGTATGCTCTCCTCTGTCTCTTGAGGCTTCTATCAACCATCTTATCCCTAAAGCTGATTTTCTTTGAGGTCTTACTTCTATTGGAATTTGAATTGTAGCACCACCAATTCGTTTTCTTTTTACTTCTAACATTGGCATGATATTATTCAATGCTTTCTTATAAAGATCTAAACCTGCTTCTCCAGATTTTTCAGTTACTATATCTACTGCACCATAAAAGATTGCAAAAGCTAAGTTTTTTTTCCCATCTCGCATTAAACAATTAATAAATTTGGTTATAGTTGGATCATTATAACGAGGATCTCCTTGCAAATAACGTTTTTTAGGTTTCCCTTTTCTCATAATTAATAAGTTACTTTTATATATACTTGATTTATTATAATTAATAAAATTAAGAAGCTATTTTTTTTTCTTAGGACGTTTGGTTCCATATCTAGATCTTCCTTGAGCTCTACTTTCAACACCATTAGTATCTAGTACTCCTCTAACAATTGTATAATTTACTCCAGGTAAATCTTTTATTTTTCCTCCCCTTACTAAAACAATAGAGTGTTCTTGTAGATTATGACCTTCTCCTGGTATATAAGCATTAACTTCTCTTTTATTTGTTAATCTAACTCTTGCAACTTTCCTCATCGCTGAGTTCGGTTTCCTTGGTGTTTTTGTATAAACTCTAAGACAAACTCCTTTTCGTTGTGGACAACTATCTAAGGCTGAAGACTTAGATTTACCGACAATACGCTTTCTTCCTTTTCTTATTAATTGTTGAATAGTATTCATATTTTAAAATATATTATTTAATATACTACTCTTACTTGAAACAGTACTGATAATCGGTCTTTTCTCTTTGGAATCAAACGGTTTTCAGATACATTTCATTTACGATTAGTATATCTTTCTTATAATATCAGAAAAATTAATTTTCGATTCTATATTGATAAATGTAAAAATTTATTTAAAAAGAATAATGAAATATCTTAATATCACTCAATGCTAATAAACTAAATTTTATCTCATATAAATATACTTCACCTTCTATATAAACTTAATATCTCAATAGTACGATATCGAAAATCACCAATATATCTACAAAAATATACAAATCTACTCATTAAACAAAATATAAATTATGATATATTTTTTATTTAAATCCTCTTCATATCATCTCGATCTTCTTGATTTAAAAAAAAGCACCTAATGCCAAATATACTGCTCGTATATATATATTATTGTCTTAAATGATAGTTTAAACAAAATGATTAGCCATAGTTAGTTTTTTATCTAACTTTATATTTAAATTATCTTAAAAAAAAATTAGAAGTCACTAGAAAATAAAAATCATGAACTTAGCAATAATTGGAGCAACTGGACTTGTAGGAACTAAATTATTAGAAATTATTGATGAACAAAATTTAAATTTTGATAATATTATTACTGCAGCATCACATAATTCTAAAGGAAAAATTTTATCAATTAATAATAAAAAATACAAAATACAATCTATTGAAGAAGCTTTAAACCAAAATCCCAATATTGCTATTTTTTCTGCTGGATCAGAAATTTCAAAAAAATGGGCTCCAATCTTTGCTAAGAAAAACTGTTTTGTTATTGATAATTCTTCTCAATGGAGAATGGATCCTAATATTAAACTTATTATTCCTCAAGTTAATGCTAATCTTTTAACTTCAAATGATAAAATAATAGCAAATCCTAATTGTTCTACAATTCAACTTGTTATGGCGCTTAAACCTATTCATGATAATTTTAAAATAAAACGAATAATTATTTCTACTTATCAAGCTGTAAGTGGTAGTGGAAAAAAAGCTTTAGAACAACTTAATAATGAAAGACAGAATAAAATTAATTCTATAAAACATTACCCACATAAAATTGATTCTAATTTAATTCCTCATATTGATACTTTTTTAGATAATAGATATTCTAAAGAAGAAATGAAGATCATTAATGAAACAAAAAAAATATTAAATGATTATGATATCAAAATTACTGCAACTGCTGTAAGAGTTCCTATAATAAATTCCCATTCAGAATCTGTTAATATTGAATTAGGAGAAGAATTTAATTTAAAAGAGATAATAAATTTATTAAAAAATTCAAAAGGAATTAAAATTGTAGATGATCCTTTTAAAAACAAATATCCAATGCCTATTAATGCAAATGGATGTGATTTAGTTAGAGTTGGTAGAATAAGAAAAGATTTAGATTATCCAAAAGCATTTAATATATGGATTGTTGCTGATAATATTAGAATAGGAGCTGCTACTAACGCTTTAGAAATTGTAAGGTGTATTATTTCAAAAAATTTAAAAAAAATAGAAACATAAGTTACTTTGAATTAACAAAAGATTTATTGGGATGCCATAACTAATAAATATTAGATAGATTCCTTAATCATGAATATATTCAGGCATTTTAAATTCAAATTAAAAGAACTTGGAGCGAGTTTATCATATTATGAGTATAGTTTATTGACTTGCATAAGTATTTTTCAACAAATATATGATTTTTATCAAAAGTTTTTTTGTATTAATAATATTAAAAATAAAATTTCCATTATGATTATTTTTAATGTTCTATTTTCCCCTCTTCTATTCGTATTAATTTTATTTTATTTCTTTTTATATCACTTTTTAATATTGAAATGTCTGTATATAATTCTATAATTTTACTGGGTCTTTTTAAGTATTCTTTCATACTAAAATTATCTATATCTTTAGCAATATTTTCTTGTTCTATCTTTAATTCTTCAACTCTTCCTTTAAGATCGATAATCTTTGTTTCATTTTGTTTTATTTCGTTTTTTAATCTTTTTTCTTCTTCTTCTAACCTTTTAATGCCTCTTTTTATTTCATCTTCCTCTATTTCTTTAGCCAACCTTGTTTTTGATTCTTTTTCTTCTTTAGCTAACCTTGTTTTTGATTCTTTTTTTATCTTTTCATAAAGTACCTTAGCTATATATAGTTGTTTATTGGATAGATCACTAACCAATGATAGATACCCCTTTGATCTATAAATTTTTTCTCTTTTTTCTAATCCTTTTTTTAATTCTTTTAATTGATCTATTGTTTCATTTCTTAAAAATTTCTTTAATTCAGAATCTATTTTATTTAAAATTATATCTTTTGATCTTAATTCAGTTATTTCTTTTTTTTCTTTATTCTTAATTTCTTCCAATATAATTTTTTTTCTTTCATATAATTCTAATATTAATTTATCATATGAACTTTCCTCAATCATTTTTTTAATATTTTGTATTAATTCTTTTAATTTTTCTAATGTTTTATTTTGAATAAATTTTTTAAAATCAATATCTGTTTTATTTAAAATTATATTAGCCTTTCTTGCTTTAGTTATTTTATCTTCTTGTAGTTCTTCTCCTTCTTTATTTTGTTCTTTAGGCTTTTTATTCTTTTGATTTTGTTTAGTTCTCAAAAGCTTTATTAAATCATCATTGTCTATCATAAATTTTGTCCTATAACCACTCACTAAATTATCCTTTTTTATTAGATCTTCTTCATCTGGTATAATTGGTTTTACTCTTAGATCAAAGATATAATCACGAATATCATTCAGTTCTTCGATTGTTTTATCCTTAATAATATTTTCAAATTCCTGTATAGATTTGTCTATAATATTTCCTAGTTCTGAAGAAGTTAAAACGATATATGCTTTAGGATTTAAAATATCCTTTTTTAGATCAATAATAGCTGCCATCATTTGATTTCTTTTTTTTGTTTTTTCTTCTTTTTGTAAACTTATATTTATTTTGGAAAGATCATCTATAGATTTATTTTTTATAGACTTAAGAAAATCTTTTAAACTCATATTTATAAATTTTGATGAATCATTTTGGATCTGAGATATTTGGGTGGAATTTTTCTTTTCTTTAGCCGTTTTTTTTAAATTTCCTAAAAACTCTTTATAATTATTATAATATTCAATAAGTGTCTTAGTAAAATTAATTAAATTTTCATTTTTTGATATAATAAGCAATTTGTTTATTCCATTTTTAAAATCATTTAAATTGTTTGATTTTTTTATATTTTTAGATAATTCTTCTTTTTCTTTGTTTGCTGTTTTAGTATCTTGTTTCAAATAATTATTTTGATTATTTATAGCTTCATCAATTCTTTTTTCTTCTTGTTCTATTTTTGAAATTGTATTTTCTTTATTTTGTGTTTTATTAATTTCATTTATTATGTTTTGTTTTTCAATATCAATTTTTTGCTTTTTTACTTTGATTTTATTTTTATATTTTTCTCTTAAAGTATTTTGTTGATTTTGCAAATTATTAATTTCTCCTTTTAATTGTTCAAAACTAGAAGTATCTAGCTTTTCTTTTGCTTTTGTTTTTATGTTATTTATATCTTTTTTATTGTTATTTTTTATTGTTATAATAGCTCTATTTGAATTTTTTCCTATTTCTGCTTCAATATAATTAGAAAGTAAATCTATTTTTTTATTTACCTTATCTACTTCACTTTTTTTATCTAAATTGACAGTTTGTTTTTTTAATTCTTCTCTTATTGACTTTAATTGATTTAAATCTTTTTCTTTTATTGAATTTTCAAAATCAATTATATTTTGAGAAGAATTTTGAACATTCGAAGTTATAGGATTTGATGATGAGTTTTTATTATTGTTTTTGGGTGATATGCATTTTAAAATAAAAATAGATATACTTATTAATAAAATTTTTCTTAGTAAATTCATAAATAGGGATGATTTAATTTTTAAAATGTATAATTTATAATTAAGATTACATATTTCCTATTTTAAATGCAAATTTTTTAGTTATGAAAATATTATGAATCATTCCTAAAAAACATTTTAACAGAAAGAAAAAAAATCAAAAATATAATTGAATAACAAATTCCAACTATAAAAAATCCTTTATAAGTACTACCTAAAATCTCTCCCATATATAAAGCTCCAGAAACTCCTAATAAAAGTAATCCAATAAAAAATACAAAACACATTAATATAAAAAATACCATATCCAATAAAAATTGTAAATACATACGTCTAACAACTTGACGTATATTAGATATACCTGAATCAAAAATTTTTAATATTCCTTCAAATAATAACTTAATCATTTATCTTTTTCTTTTTCGTTTATAACTCACATAAATATCTCCTGATTTTTTTTTTGAGTTAAATATTTTATTAATCATATTAAATATATAAACAAAAGGTTTTCCTAAATCTATTCCTTTTGATAATAATTTTATATAAATAAAACCCCAAAGAGCTCCGAATAATTCTATACTCCCATTAACTATTCTCCCATCAGATAACTTAGATATTGATAACAAAATAAAGAATATACTTAAGTAACGCAATTTTATTGTTCCAAAAAAGAATAAGTTTATAGGATAGTTAGGAGCAAAAGCTATGCAAGCAAATATTATTGAATATATTCCTGGTAAACATCCAACCAAAGCAATACCTACATTATTAGATAAAGAAAGAATTATAAAAAAAATTCCTGTAATTAATATACCTGAAATATAAATTGAAAAACTGTGGCGAGCACTTAAAAATTGAGATAACATATTGCCAAATTTATATAATAAGATCATATTAAAAAATAAATAAGTCAAGTTAGTATTTATTAAAAAATAAGTAAAAATTACCCAGGGACGAGTTATATAAATAGACCAATTAGGAGGTATCGTTAGATATTGATATAAATAATTAATCCATTCATTTTTTCCTAATAATGTAAAGATAACTTTAACAAATATTAAAAGAATAAAAAAAAAGATATGGATACTTACTAAATGTATTATTATACTAGAAAAATTTTTAAAATAACTTTTATAGAGATTTTTTAATTTATTCATTACAAACTAAGTTATAAATTTTAATCAATGCGGAAAACGCCACAAAATCGGATTTTTCTTCAGGCAAATATACTCATTCCATTTGAAGACATACTGATAATTGATCGTAACTCATTGAGTATCAATGATCTTTTTCCGCATCTTCATATACCAGTAGTATATCATAATTTCTTTCTGCATAGCAAATTTCCGAATAAAATCCGCTTTACAATGCTATGAATTTATAAAAAAAATATAGTTAATAATAGTAAAAAATTGATTTTATGATCAATTTATTTAAAATATTTAATAATCACAAAATACATTTTATCAACTTCTTAGTACATTTAATTATGAATTATAAGAAAAATAATTTACTTTCAACTTTAAATTATATGATATTAAAAAATTGATTTATTAAAAATGCTTCATATAAAATACTTTTATATTTAAAATTCGATATTTTTTTTATATAACTTTATTCAAAGTTTCAAAATATTTATAAATCATGATATTTTCAAATAAAACGATAAATTTTAAAAAAAATTACTATTTAACATTAATTATTTACAATGTTATTTTATTAATATCTTGCACAAACAAAACAAGTTCATATGCATATAAAAGGCGCGAACTAATTGAAAAAACCGAAAAACATAAAAACAACAAAATAAGAAAAATTGTAAAATATAGAAGCAACAATGCAATAAAAAAAAATGAAACTGGAAAATACATACTGGATATTTAAAATTTATAACTTGTAGCATAATCCTATCGATAGGATTATATTTTCATGACCTTATATATGATAATCTCCAAATAACTAAATTTAATCGCAATATTACTGATTCGCATACTGATAAGAATTTAAACAAAACATTAAATAATTTTTATTTTAATGATAGTACAAATATTACTTTTAATAATTCCTATTTTGATAAAAATATAAATACTGATTCGCATACTGATAAGAATCTAAACAAAACTTTAAATAATTTTTATTTTAATGATAATACAAATATTACTTTTAATAATTCCCATTTTGATAAAAATATAAATATTACGTTTAATGATCATAAATTTAAATTTTATATTTTTCAAATAGGACTTGATAAATGTGGCACCACTTCTTTATTTCGATTTTTTTCAGACAATAAAATACCTGCTATACATTTTGCAGAGGATTGGAGAAATACCAATCTCATACTCCAAAGAAATATGTATAATAGATATATAAAAAATGAATATATATTAAAAGATTATTCAAATAAATATAGATATTATGGTGATTTTGGTTTTTGTGTTCAAGCAAATAAGTTCTTTTATTTGAGATGTTTTAAAGAAAAAGGACAATTAACAAATATTCCATGGTATGAAGTTCTATATAAGCAATATCCCTCTTCAAAGTTTATTTTAAATATTAGACCATTAAATAATCTTTTAAAATCAAATTATATGTTTAGAGGAGGGATAAATATAAGAACAGTAAAAAAGCAATATAGATTGATTTATAAAAAAGACATTGATATTATGTTAGATCTTATAGATTTTTTTTATAAATATAATTGTATGGTTTTAAAGTTTTTTTCTGAAAATAACATTGAAAAAAATTTGATCGTTTATGATATTGAAAATGATCCTATTAGTAAATTAGTTAAATATTTCAATAATTTTAACTTAACTCTTGATTCAAATTATTATAAAAAACATTTTGTAGCAAAAAAAATAAGCAAACATTATGATAGAAGATTATCAAAATGGCTAAATATCGCTAGAGAATATCCTGAATTAACAAAAAAGGGAAATTTAAGCACGTGGATAGAAATAAAAAATAAATGCGCCTTGTTAAATTTATCTAATTCAAACTATACTGCTTCCAATTGAAGAATATCTGATAATCGGTCATTTCTCTTTGAAATCAAATGGTTTCAGATACATTTCATCTACGATTAGTATAGATCCCAGATAAGATTAAGCATTATAATTAACAACATTTTTAGGATCTGATATGACAAAACAATATTTTGTTGATTTAGTCCCTCCCATTCTTTCTTGTATAAAAGCCTCTATACCATCCAAAATTCTATTTCTAGTTTCTTCTCCTACTCCACTTTTTATTAAACCATTAAAATCTTTTATAAAAGGTTCAATAGATTTTCTAATATTAATTCTCATTAGTTTTACTAGATTTTTTTTGAAACGTTCTTTAGGTTTATATCTTTTCCCATCAGTATCTTCTACTAAAAAAGTCCCATCATCATATGCATGTATAATATTTAAATAATGCATACCACATTCATTTCTAACATTCCCCCAAAAAATTAATGGAGTTACAATTACAGATTTATCTATATTTTTATTTCCTTTTATTATTTCTTTTAATACTTTTGCAACTTGCTCTTCTGTATCAAAACAAAAAAGCTTTAAATTAAATATTTTTCCATATTCCTTTATTAAATCTTTAGGCAAAAGACCAATTTCTCTAATAAATTTACAATTACTAATTCCTAATTCAGCAATTGCTGTAAAATTATCTAATTTCCTTTTTTCTTCTTCTGATAACTGATTGGCTGGCTTATTTAATTTGAAAATTCTTTTTATTCTTTGCCTCATATCTGAAACTTCTATTCCAACATCTACATAATCACTTAATAATACTTTTGTACATTTTTCATCTAAGATACGCTCATTATTAATTTGCAAGGCTTTTATTATTGATACCATTAGGCACATTTTGCCATCCATTTTTATATCTCTTTCTATTGATTTTTGAACTTGTAATGAAATATCTGGATGTTTTCCTTTTAATTTCTTTATTTTTTTTTCATAATATTTTTTGAAAGATTCTAATTTTGTAAATCCTTGTGGTGGTATTATTGATTTTACAATATTAATCAACTTTTCTTTGCTTTTATTTAATAATGGACCAAATCCATTAGATTTAATTTTAAATTTTTCATCTATTCCTTTTCCATTATCAGATACTTTTTGAAGCTCTATTCCCCTTTCTTCAGGAATAACTTTTGTATCACCTTTCCATATTAATTGTTTAATTGTATTATTACTCTTTTTATTATATTCTTGCTTTAATTTTTGAGAAGAATTTCTTAAAAGTTTGGTTAAAGCTGCTAAATCAAATTTGCCTCCATTAAGATTTACTATTATAGGAGCAAGAACACTCATTAATTTTATAATAAAATGATCTGTACTATTACCTACATTTTTTAATGCATCTCCTAATCTTTTCACAGATTCTCTGATTTCTTTTTTGTTTACATATACTATTTCTTTACTTAATGCATCTCTTAGATCTATTTTGCCTTCTTCTGCCAAATCATTTATTGTTTTAAGAATTAATAATAAATCATTTTCATCTGGAATATTTAATTCTTCTTCTTTACATTTTGGTTCCTTTTTAAGAGATTTAGATATTACATAATTGAATACACTACAATTTTTTTTATTTTTTTTACAATTATTTTTTTTAGAAGATCCATTTTTCTTATTTGAAATTTCTATATTATTTGAACAAAAAGAAGTTATTAATTCTTTTTCTGGTATATTATTAAAGGATATATTAAGTAAATATATTAAAATGGATGATATAATTTTAAAATATGTCAGGTACATAGTTTATTTAATTACTTATAAAATAAGATAGATATATTAAGCTTAAAATCAAAATAATGAGTATTTATAAAAAATTTATAATATACTATTTCTACTTGAAGATGTAAGAAAAATTGATCATAACTCGCTGAGTATCAATGATCTTTTTCCGCATCTTCATATACTTTTAGTATATTTTTACTTGAAGATGTAAGAAAAATTGATCATAACCCATTGAGTATAAATGACCTTTAATCCTAAGAAATTCTTTTTAATCTAGATCTATTTATAGAATCAAGCTTTAATTTTACATATTTCAATGGCACTCTATTTTCCATCTTTTTAAGAGATTGGACTACATTTTCAGCTTTATCTATATAAGATTTTATATGTGGTAAAACTGCTTTTGAAAAAACTAAAGAAGCCAATAGACAAGATAAAGCATATGTCAAATTATTTTTTAAATGAACTGTATTAAAAAGAGGTCTTGAACAAATCATCAAGTTTTCATTTCCAATATTCTTAGTTTCATGCCAAAACCACGATGGGCAATAAAGAAAGTCTCCTGGTTCACAAATAATTTCATATCTAGGGATACGCCATATTTTTGCATCTTCATTAGATTCAGCAAAACAATATGCTGGAGCATAATAAAATCCATTAGATCCAACTACAGAATGTAATGAACAAGAATATTTTGGATCAAGCATATACCATTTTTTTGATCCAATTACTTGTACTGCACAAGAAGCAGGTAATTCACTATGTAAAGGGGTATATGAATTTCCTCCACCTAAAAATAAATTATGATATCCACTAAATTTAAATAAATTACCAAGTCTTTCTTTAAATTGTAATTGCTTTAAATCTAATTCTTCAACTAAATCTAGATCTACTGTTAGATAAAGCTTTTCTTTATTTAATATTCTATTAATAAATTCTTTTACTGGAATATTCAATCCTTGTGGTCTTGGATTATCAATATCAAGATCTAATTTTAAACAAGCAACTTTAAAATCTCCATGATTTTCTGATAAATAATTGAAATCCCAATTTTTTATTGGATCTGTATCCTTAAAATAACCTTTTACAATAAATGGCTTTGTGAAATCTTTAGTTATTTTTTGTGCTGTTTTTTTGCATTCTAATTCTTCTTTTGTTAAATGTAATATTTCTAAAGGCTTATTAGATTTTGAATTTATTGCAAGATAGTTTCCTTTTTTTTCAAGTTTTTTTTCACATTTATATTTCAAATTATAAAAAACACTTCCTAAATAATTTCTTATTCTCTCTTTTTTCCTATCTTTAGATGGTACAACAAGCTTAAAAAGAGAATTAAATAGATAGGTTCCTAATTTATACATAATTCTTACTGTTTTTTTAAAATTCACATATATTTATATTATATATATTTTTTTACATATAAAAAGAAATGTATCGATTTAATTTATTTTGAATTAAAATATATTAGAAAATAAAGAGTATATACTAGGCCATATTCGATTTATATCTAAAAGTAAATTGATACTCAATGAATTAAGATCGATTATTAGATCAATTTCAAATAAAAATAATATTATTTTATAAATAAAGATAATTTATATTTAAAGTAATAATTTTTAATATACTACTCGTATATGAAGATGCGGAAAAAGATCATTGATACTCAATGAGTTACGATCAATTATCAGTATATCTTCAAATGGAATGAGTATAGTTTACCATTATTCAAAATATTTAAAAAAAATTATTTATTTTTCTACAATTTTTTTTAAATTAAGTCTTCATAAAAATTTTAAAATATTATGAGTATTGAACACACAAATGTTAAAATTATAAAATCACTTATTTCTTTATCATTTTCACTTTTATTAATATATATCTTAAATAACAGTTTTTTTAATAAACCACCCTTAGGGAAAATCTTAAATCCCTTTCATGGAATCTGGCAAAATGCAAAAAGAAAACCTTTAGATTTACCTAAAAATCCTATTAAAAGTGCATTTATTAATAACAATATAAAAATATCTTTTGATTCAAATTTAATACCTCATATACTTTGTAATGATAATGAAGATGAAAATAAAGCTAGCTATTTTGCAATAGGATATGTTTCAGCTTTCCATAGATTATGGAAAATGGATTTTGTTACAAAAGCAACAGAAGGAAGATTATCAGAAATATTTGGTTATAATGAAAAAATAATAAAATATGATAAATTACAAAGACAAAAAGCATTAAAATTAAGTGCGAAAAATTCATTAAAATTTGTAATGGATAATCCTGAATCTGCAGAATGTATAAAAGCTTATACAAAAGGTGTGAATACATATATAAAATCTATAAAATATAAAAATTTACCAATTGAATATAAATTATTAGATTATAAACCTGAACTATGGACTCCATATAAAACAATGCTTGTAATAGCTGCTATGGCAGATAGTTTATCAGGAAAGGATACAGCATTGGAACATACTAATGCTTTAAAGTTATTTGGAAGAAAAAAGTTTGATTTCCTTTATCCAAACTATACAGAAGATGTAGAACCTATAATACCAACTAAAATTTGGAATTTTAAACCTATTTCTATTGAAGATATTGAATATAAAATACCTGAATGTATTCCATGTATAAATTTACCTAATCAAAAAAGGAAATGTAAAAAAGGAGGAAGTAATAATTGGGCATTATCTGGCAAAAGAACTGTGAGTGGTTATCCTTATTTAGCTAATGATCCTCATTTAGATATAACTTTACCATCTTTATTTTATTTAATTCATGTTAAAACTAAAAACCATAATATAATTGGAGCTGTAGCACCAGGAACTCCTTTTTTTACTTTAGGTCTTAATAAAAATATTGCTTTTGGATTAACAAATTCACTTATTAATAGTAGGGATTGGTATTTAATTAAATTTGTAGATGAATCTATGAAGGAATATATATATGAAGGAAAAAAATTTAAATCTCAGATTGTAACAGAAGAAATAAAAATAAAAGGAAAGTCTAGCATATTCCAAAAAATAGTTTTTACACATTTAGGTCCTGTTTTTTATTCAGAAACTGATTTTCAAAAAGATAAAATATATGGATTAGCAATGAAATGGTCAGGCTATAATTTAGGAAATATTATTTTAGCTGGGATGAAAATAAATAGGGCAAAAAATTATAATGAATTTGAAAAAGGTTTAGAACTACTTAATCTTAATGTTAACTATTGTTCAGCATATGTCAATGGAGATATCTCAATAAATGTTGCAGGAAATTATGTTGCTAGAGCAAAAGAACAAGGCAGATTTATAATGCCTAGCAAATTAGAATTTGAATGGAAAAAATATATTCCTAAAAAGCATAATCCTAAAATATTAAATCCAGAAATAGGATATGTTAGTTCTGCTAATGAACATCCAACTTATGATTCATATCCATATTATTTTCATGGCTATTGGTTTAGACATTATAGAAATAAAAGAATCAATAGTATACTTAATAGCAAGAAAAAGTTTAACATAAATGATATGAAAAAAATGCAGCTTGATACATACGATTCTTCTGCTTCAGAATTATTGCCTACAATATTACCTTATTTAGAAATTTATAAATTAAATGAAAAAGAAAAGAAAGCATATTCAATAATTGACTCTTGGGATTATAAAAATGATCCAAACAAAATAGCTCCTTCGATTTATAGAGAATGGTTTAGAGTTATTTATGCAAGTTTATGGAAAAATATAATAACTCAAAAAGTTGATATCAGACCTCCTAATCATCATACTACCATTTTAATTATTAAAAAATATTCTAATAGTAAATATCTAGATTATGGTGATTATAAAGATATGGCTACATTAATAAATGGATCTTTTAAAAAAGCTATTTCGAATTTAGAAGAATGGAAAAATAAAACTAAGTTAGATTATAAATGGTCAAATTATAATTGTGTTTCATTATCTCATGTTTTACCAATTTTCAAATCATTTGGAATTAAAAATATTGGAATAGGTGGAAGTAAATATTCTTTAAATTGCAATGAACCTGAAGTTGGAGTATCAATAAGATTTATTGCAGAATTAGGAAAAGATATTTCAAAAGGATATTTCATATATCCTGGAGGACAACCGGGAGATGTTGGAAATCCATATTATACTAGTTTTGCTAATAAATGGAAAAAAGGAGAATATATTACTCTTTCTATTTCAAATAAAAAAAATATTGAATATCCTTATAATTTGATTTTTGAACCAAAAAAGAAATAATAGATATGCATTTTATAATACAGATAATTTTAACAATTATATTAACTTTTATTTTTGAATCCTTTATGCCATGGTGGTCTATTGCATTAAGTAGTTTTATTATTCCTTTATTTTTAAGAATAGATGGATTTAAAGTATTTTTAGGAGGCTTTACTTCAATTAGTTCTCTATGGATGGCTTATGCTGCAATAATAGATGTACAAACTAATTATATTATTTCAAGCAAAATTGCTCCTTTATTTGGATTTAATAGTTCTATTTTATTAGTTCTTTTAACAGGATTCTTAGGAGGTATAGTTGGCGGTTTTTTTGCTTTAAGTAGTTCTTATTTTAAAAGTATCTTTAAAAATTCTATTAAATCAAAAAGTGAATTTGGTTACTTATCTGTTAGGTCCCGGGGATTTGTATAGTGGATTAATCTCAGATCTCCCCTTGTCTAAACTCAAATATAATAAAACTTTTTCGTAAGGAGTAGAACCCTTCAATGTTTTTAAAGGC